>OHKP01000158.1_pt1 | contig 46850 bp, 38 predicted proteins | sample 1568861 | NCBI WGS metagenome assembly OHKP01 (sample SAMEA3879524, study PRJEB24766) | human gut metagenome | biome: human-associated habitat; feature: feces | place: USA | collected 1985/1987 | reverse complement strand
ATCGGGTGCGGGTGTCCCGCCCACAATTATTAATTATTAATTATTAATTAAATTTCCGTATTTACTTTTTCCTCTTTTTCATATAAACTATACAAGTGTACGGATTTCCGTGCAAATGCGTATAGGGGGCAATTATGAAGAAAGTTTTGACCATTTTCATCGTTGTGGCTTTGGTTGCGCTCACCGCCGTGTCTTTTACGGCTTGCAACGAAAAGCCGGACGATTCAAATCCCGCCGACGGAAAACTCAATATCGTGTTTTTGGGTGATTCCATTGCGGAGGCGTTGATAGGTTCGTCGCCGGTTAGCGAGCGCGACAATTACGGCTATTACGCCATCGTCGGCAGAACCAACGGCTACAACTATTACAATCACTCGATGTCGGGACATCTCACTTCCGGCAATATGGCGGACAAATCGGGCGAGGGCTTGCTCGAAGTTATATCGAGACCCACCGAAAAGGCAACGCTCATCCGCACGCACATAGTTGAGGCGGATGTCATACATATTTCCGTTCTCGGCAACAATGTTTTGCAATACAGTTTGGGTTCGTTGATGCTCGAAATGGCAGACAAACTCGCAGGTATCGAGGCGGGCAGCGAGAACAGTTGGTATCAATCCTGCTTCGACCGCGAAACCGACGAGGAAACGAGGAAAGAACTCAAAGCGTATTACGCCGACGACAAGTCGCTTTTCGATTATTTGCACGACGGCGGAACGCTTGAAAACGTACGTCCGTCCATATGGTCGGGCGACGGCGAAACAATCAGTTTCGGCGACCGCTTCGACGGCGAAAATCCGTATACCGTAGATCCCAAGTTCAATTTTCCGCCCACGTATCAAAACATCGTAGACATTGTTGCAAAACTTCGCGAACTCAATCCCACGGCAAAGATAATCTTCCAAAAGGTGTACAATCCCGTTTACGAGGGCACGCCCCTTATCACCAAATGGGAATATCAGGCTCTTGCCGAAAAAGGCTATGACACGATCGCAAAGGTGAGAGAACTTGCAGGACATCTTCTCGACTATCTCAACGGAATGCTCGACGAATACAACGAAAATCACCCCGACAGCACGGTTTATACCCTCGACATATGCAAGGCGTTTGACGACATAACCAAAACCGACGTCAAAGACGGCGTGGTAGACTTGTCCGCAACGAGCCTTGGTCGCTCGCTCATTTATCAAGATTTTACGCACCCGTCCAACTTCGGACACGCGGTCATTGCCGAAGAAACGCAAAAATTGCTCGAACGACTCGGCATTGCAAGTAGCGACGCACTTGCCAAATACAAGGCAATCAAGTGCGACCAACTCGACAGAATCTACTCGGGCGTTCAAGGCTTCGACCTCCAAGCCGCAAAAGACGCGGTGAACGGCGCGGACACCTACTATGCAACCACGAGGGCGTATTTCGACAAGACGGACGGCTACGTTCCCGTCAACTATTGATAAGGGGGATGAAGCAATGAAAAAATCCGTTATCAGAATTTTCACGATAGCAATCGCACTCGTTTTGCTTTCCTCTTGTCTGTTCGCGCTCTGCGCTTGTAACGAAAAACCCGACGACGCGCAAAAGAATGCGTTTGCCCAAAATACTCGTTTCGACGTCGATTACGACAACCTCAATATGATGGGTATGAACAAAAAACTCGTCGGACTTATCGTCAGCGCGGCAATCGACACCGAAAACACCTATTTCGAGTTCAAATCAGACGGCACTATGCATATGCAAATCCAAACCAAAGCGGATTTGTTCAAAAACGTAGACAAACTTTTGACGGGATTCAACATCGACATTTCGTCCGCGCTTTCGAGTTTTGACGTAAAAACCAGCGTTGACAGATACGTCGAACCGATGTTCCCGGGCTTCACTCAAAAACTCAAAGACTACGATTTGCAAGGCGCGCTCGGACTTATCAAGCACAGCCTCGGCTTCAACATCGAAGGTCTCGACTTTCAAAACGAAAACGTTAAAGCGGCTGTCAAGTATGTCGGCGACAATATGGCGCTTCCCGCAAATCTTCTCGAAGCCATACCGAAAGACACCGTACTTCGCCTCACTCTCGACACGCAATACGCCCTTCGCGACCTGACCGCTTCCGACGGCACGCATTTCCGCGCCATTTATCTCGGATATAAGGTCAAGGACAATCCGCAAACCGCGCCGTTCGGCGTCTTTACGCTGACCGAAAACGATACGGTGGGGGCTTTGTCTATTGAGTTTATGAACATTCACATTTCTATCAAACAACGCTAAATCGCGAATAACTTTGTCAGGCACGGCTTGCCTCAAAATCGTGTACGTCTATGTACACTGGGTTTTGATTCAAGCCGTGCCTTTCGCGTTCTTCATCGATTTAGCGTTGTTTGCAAAACGCTGGGCGGGTTTACAAAAGGGCGTTTCCTTGTTCTATATCTCACACAGACTGTTTGACGTTCTTGCCCATATAATTCGGGTGCGGGTGTCCCGCCATCAATTATTCATTATTAATTATTCATTATTAATTAATCAATTCCTTGTTCGCCACGTCGGTTTTGTGATACAATAACCTCATCAAGCAGATAATAAAATTTTTATATAGGAGCAAATATGATTATAACAAACGATATTAAATACGTCGGCGTAAACGACAAAGACGTCGATTTGTTCGAGGGACAATACGTCGTTCCAAACGGTATGGCGTATAATTCCTATGTCGTTTTCGACGACAAAATCACCGTATTCGACAGCGTTGATGCGCATTTCGGCAAAGAATGGCTCGCAAACGTTCAGAGTGTGCTTGACGGCAAAACGCCCGACTATCTTGTCGTGCAACATATGGAACCCGACCATTCGGCAAACATCGTCGAGTTTATGACGGCATACCCGAGCGCGACTATAGTTTCCTCGCAAAAGGCGTTTGCAATGATGCAAAACTATTTCGGCACGTCTTTTGAGGAAAGAAGAATAGTCGTGGGCGACGGTTCGACGCTTGCGACGGGCAGACACGAGTTTCAATTCGTCACCGCGCCTATGGTGCATTGGCCCGAAGTCATAATGACCTACGACAAGACGGACAAAGTTTTCTTTTCCGCAGACGCATTCGGCAAGTTCGGCGCGTTGGACGTCGAGGACGAGGACTGGGCGTGCGAGGCGAGAAGATATTATTTCGGCATAGTCGGCAAATACGGCGTACAGGTGCAAAACCTTTTCAAAAAGATTGCGGGGCTCGAAGTCAAAATCATATGTCCGCTTCACGGACCCGTACTTACCGACAATCTCGGATATTATCTCAATCTCTACAACGTTTGGTCAACGTACGGCGTTGAAAGCGAAGGCGTGTTTATCGCATACGCTTCCGTCTACGGACACACCGAAAAAGCGGCGAAATTGCTTGCCGAGCAACTCGAAGAAAGGGGAGTAAAGGTCACGGTTTCCGACCTTGCTCGCAGCGATTGGGCAGAGAACGTCGAGGACGCGTTCCGCTACGGAAAACTCGTGCTTGCCACCCCAACTTACAACGGCGACGTGTTCCCCGTTATGAGAGAATTTATCCTTCATCTCACCGAGCGCAATTTCCAAAATCGCACGGTTGCGTTCATCGAAAACGGCTCGTGGGCACCTTTTGCGACGAAGGTTATGAAGGGTATGCTCGAAGGGTGCAAAAACCTTACTTTCGCGCAAACCGAAGTCAAAATTCTGTCCTCGATGAGCAAGGAAAACGAATTGCAAATTCAAAATCTCGCCGACGAACTGGCAAAATAAGTCTTTCGAAAAACGCCGTTTCGACGGCTCGAAAACGGCATAAAAATGTTCAAAAAAACCGCGGTTTTTATAAAAAAATCGCGGTTTGTTCAATCGAATTTACACGAAAAACGGATAGACGCTCACCGCGATTCCGAGCAGTAAAGTGTATACTGTAAAGCCTGCCATCGAGTGCTTTTCGATGAGTTTGAGGAAGAATTTTATTGCAGCAAGTCCCGACAAAAATGCGGCAATCACGCCCACTACAACGGCGGAAGCAGAGATTGAAAGAGTCGCTTTCCCCGTGATTAAATCGAGGCTCTCGTAAAGGGCAGAGCCTATGATTATCGGAATTGACAGCAGAAAAGAAAATGTCGTCGCCGCCTTTTTGTCAATGCCTTGAAGAGTCAGCGCGGATATTGTCGCGCCGCTTCTCGACACACCGGGCAAAACCGCGATACCTTGCAAAACGCCTGTTAATATACTCGTTTTTGATGTAAGAAGTGTCGATTTTGTCGGTTTGAAGTTTTCGCCGAGATACAAAAGAGTGGCGGTCAACACGAAACCGCAACCCAAAAGTTTGCCGCCTAAAAGGGACGGCGTAAGCAGTTTGAACACGAATGCGAGCGCAACGGTGGGCAGACACGCAAGCACGACGCAGCCGTCGATTTTGATTGCGGACAATCCCCCGAAAACGGTTTGTATTTCGAGATTGCCGATTTGCGATTTTTTCTTTTTTGAACAAGGAAACGGCAAAAGCGGAATCCAAGTTTTGCGTAGGGCGATAAGCACGGCAAAAAGCGTGCCGACGTGCAGCATTATGTTGAAGAACAAGTTTTCTTGTCCTATTCCGAATCTTTCCAAAATCAGCAGATGTCCCGACGACGATATAGGCAGGAATTCGCTCAACCCTTGCGCCAAACCGAGCACCAACGCTTCCCATATTTCCATATTGTTTTTACCCCTTGTTTTCGTTTTTCCTTTACACGATTTGTATTTTCGTCTATACTAAAATATTGTATTAAAGAAATTCGCACGCGAGAACGTGCAAGAGGTAGAAATATGAAACTCGGTGTCGTTGGTTTGCCAAACGTGGGCAAGAGTACGCTTTTCAACGCAATCACAAAGGCGGGCGCGCAAGCGGCGAACTATCCGTTCTGCACGATCGAGCCTAATGTAGGCGTAGTTGCCGTTCCCGACGAAAGACTCGAAAAACTTGCCGCTCTTTACGACAGCAAGAAAATCACCCCGACTTCGCTTGAATTTGTGGACATCGCGGGTCTTGTCAAGGGCGCAAGCAAAGGTGAAGGACTCGGCAACAAATTCCTTTCGCATATAAGAGAAGTGGACGCAATCGTACACGTCGTTCGCTGTTTCGACGACGCGAACATAACGCACGTCGACGGTTCGGTCAATCCGCAAAGGGACATCGAAACAATCAATTTTGAACTGATTTTCGCCGATATGGAAACCCTCGAACGCCGTATGGCTTCGGCGCAAGTCAAGGTGAAAGCGGACAAAAAATATCAAGAGGACGTCGACCGCCTCGTGATTATGCAAAAGTGGCTCGAAAGCGGCAAACCCCTTCGCAATCTCGATATGGACGAGGACTTCAAACGCTTCGTGGACGAGCAATTTTTGCTCACGTCCAAGCCCGTCATTTACGTTGCAAACACCGACGAAGCGGGCATAAACGGCAATGCGTACACAAAAGAGGTCGAGCGTATCGCCAAAGAGGAAAACACCGAAGCAATCGTGCTTTGCGCCAAACTCGAAGAAGATTTGAGCGAACTTTCCGACGACGACCGCGCAATGTTTATGGAAGATTACGGACTCAAAGAGAGCGGACTCGACCGCCTCGTCAAAGCGTCCTATAAACTTTTGGGACTCATCAGTTATCTCACCGCCGGCGAAAAAGAAACGCGTGCTTGGACCATCGTCAAAGGCACGAAAGCCCCCCAAGCCGCAGGCAAAATTCACAGCGACTTCGAGCGCGGCTTCATTCGTGCCGAAATCGTCGATTATCAAACTCTTCTCGAATGCGGTTCTTTCAACGTCGCCAAAGAGCGCGGCAAAGTGCGCAGTGAGGGGAAGGATTATGTGATGCAGGATAATGATGTGGTGCTATTCCGCATTAACGTTTGAGCGTGCTATTTGGCGTGATACTGCGTCAGCACACCACGCCCGTCAATTCACGTACGATTGAGTACGTTAGGATTGCCGTTCGAGGGGCGCTTCCTTGTCTGACGCGCAAATATCGCACTCAAATTAAGCGCGCTAGCACATAGCATCGTTAGACACCTTCGCCCGTCAACTCATTTACGCTTTGTAAATTAGGGTTGCCGTGCGGAAGTATCTTCCTTGCTCTGCATCTCAATATCGCACTCAAAAAGTGCGCTATTTGGCGAATAACTGCGTCAGATACGATTTTTTCACAAGTCACGTACGCCTAAGTACGCTCGTTGTTCAAAAATCGCATCTTCCTTGTTCTTCATCCAAATATCACGCTTAAATAAAGAGTATGTACTCAAAAAGTGCGCTTAAATAACGAATACTCGTTCAATGCGTACTTATTAACGGAATGTGCATATTCGCAGACGGAACACGAGCCGCAAGGCGGCGACCCATTGCTCAAACGGCGTTGCGGTGGAAGCAACAAACGAAGTTTATTGCTTGGCACCGCACTTGTTCTCGCAATCACTAACCGCGCAAGACCTCTTTGCTCTCAAAATTAGACGGGTAAAGACTCAAACCGCAATTCCGCGCGAGGGCTTGCTTGGTGGGTGCGCACTTTGTGCGCAAGCGGACAAATAAAAACTTAACATATAAAAATACCTCAATCCGGAGTTGTTATGTTTGAAAAAGAATTAACAAATGCGCTTGCTGTCGAAGTTCTTTCGCCGCAAGACGTGGAATCTGCTCTCGAAACGCCGAAAGAAGCGAAAATGGGAGATATTTGCTTGCCGTGCTTCAAGTTTGCACGCACTATGCGCCTTGCGCCGCCCGTTATCGCAAACAAACTTTTGCCTTACGTTCAGGCTCTCGATTTTGTGGACAAAGTCGAGGTCGTGGGCGGCTATCTCAACGTATTCTTTGACAGAAACACGCTTGCGAAAAAGGCTCTTGAAAGCGCGACGGACGAAAATGTCGGCGCAAGCGACGAAGGCGCAGGCAAAACCATTTGTATCGATTATAGTTCGGTCAACATCGCAAAGCCTTTCCACATCGGACATCTCGGCACGACCGTCATCGGCGGCGCGCTCTATCGCATATTCGAACATCTCGGCTACAAGGTCGTCGGAATAAACCATCTCGGCGACTGGGGTACGCAATTCGGAAAACTCATCGTCGCAACTCGCAAATGGTCTTCTCTCGAGGAAGTTGCAAACAACGACGAATACTTCCTCAACAAACTTTACGTCCGCTATCACAAAGAGGCGGAAGAACACCCCGAAATGGATGATGAGGCTCGCGCTTGGTTCAAGCGTATCGAGGACGGCGACGAGGAAGCGACAAAGTATTTCGACGTATTCAAAAAGGTCACTATGACCGCCGTCGGAAAGATTTACGACCGCTTGAAAATCAAGTTCGACAGTTATGCGGGCGAGAGTTTCTACAACGACAAAATGGAAGCGTGCCTCGACATATTGAGAGAGAAAAATTTGCTTGTCGAAAGCGACGGCGCACAAGTGGTAAACCTCGACGCATACGATATGCCCCCGTGCCTTTTGGTCAAGGCGGACGGCGCGACTCTTTACGCGACGCGCGACATCGCCGCGGCATACTATCGCAAGAAAACGTACGACTTCTACAAATGCCTCTACGTTGTCGCATATCAGCAGAATCTACACTTTAAGCAACTGTTTCAGGTGCTTAAACTAATGGATTTTGCGGGTGCAAACGATATGGAACACGTCGCATACGGTATGGTTTCTATGGAAGACGGCTCTATGTCAACGCGTTCGGGACGTGTAATCTGGCTTCAGGAAGTGCTTGACAAAGCGGTTGAAAAAGCAAGAAAAATCATCGAGGAAAAGAATCCGAACGCACCAAACAAAGACGAAATCGCAGAGAGCGTCGGCGTAGGCGCGGTGGTGTTCTCGTCGCTTTGGAACAACCGCATAAAGGACATCGTATTCTCATACGACAAGGTGCTCAATTTCGACGGCGAAACCGCACCTTACGTTCAGTATACTTACGCTCGTTGTGCAAGCGCGCTTCGCAAGGGCGGCGACGTCGATTATGCAAACGTTGACTTGTCCGCAATAACTTCCGACGAGGGTTACGACGTCATAAAATCCGTCATCACCTTTGGCGATTCCGTACGCCTTGCCGCAAAACTTCGCGAGCCGTGCTACGTCACTCGTCACATCGTCGACCTTGCCGAAAAGTTCAATCGTTTCTACATCGATCATCGCATACTCGTTGACGACGCACCCACTCGCAACGCACGTCTTGCTCTCACCAAAGCGGTGGGCAACGTGATAAAGTGTGGGTTAAGGTTGCTCGGCATTTCCGCCCCCGAAGAAATGTAAAACTGCGCTATTTGGCGAATAACTTTGTCAGGCACGGCTTGCCTCAAAATCGTGTACGATTATGTACACTGGGTTTTGATTCAAGCCGTGCCTTTCGCGTTCTTCATCCAAATAGCGCGATTTTTAATTAATAATTAATAATTAATAATGAATAATTAATAATTGCGGAAGGCAAAGCCTTAATCCGAAAACTTATTCAAAGGCTACCCGTTTATAAGAACGCCTTGAATAAGTTTTTGTTTAACCGCTTGCGCACAAAGTGCGCTTCACCAAGCAGATAATTTGGCGAAACTGTGGCAGGAGGGTTTATCCTTGCTTGGTTTGATAGCGCAAATTCTCTGCGCGGTAGGAGAGCAATAAATCAAGCAAGGCTCTCGACAACACGCAACGTTGCGTGTTGTCGGTGCATTGGCGTAGATTTTTGCTCTTTTGCTTGACACGACGGCTTCTTTTTTTTATAATGGTTTAGCATTTATATATTTATATATAGTAGATAGCAAAAATAAAAGTCCCTAAAAGACGGAGGAATATCGTTATGAAACAAACCTACCAACCCAAGAAAAGACAAAGAAGCAAAGTGCACGGCTTCCGTGAAAGAATGTCCACCAAGAGCGGCAGAAACGTTCTTAAAAGACGTCGCAACAGAGGCAGAAAGAAACTCAGCGCATAAGGCGTAATCCGAAATGCAAAAGCAATTCAGACTCAAAAAGAGGGCGGCGTTTGCCTACGTTTACCGCAAAGGCGAAAAAGCCTCTGCAAGGGACTTGTTGCTTTTGAGCGCGAAATCCAAAGAAGGATTGAAAATCGGGTTGTCCGTATCCAAAAAAGTGGGCAATGCCGTCACTCGCAATCGCGTAAAGAGGTTGCTTCGAGAGGCGATAATGCCGCTTACGGACAGAATCGACGACGGATTTATGTACGTTATCGTGGCGTATCCGTCCATTGCCGAGAAAGATTTTTTCTCGGTGTCGAAGTCGGTTGAACAGGCGTTTTCAAGAGCGGGGAAACTCAAATGATAAAGAAATTTTGTTTGTTTTTGCTGCTTTTGTACAAGCGTACTCTTTCGCCGATAACGGGCAACCGTTGCGCATACACTCCGACGTGTTCGATGTATTCGTACGACGCTATAAGCAAGTACGGCGCGCTTTTGGGGATTGTTTTGACAATCGAGAGGCTTTTGAGATGCACTCCGTTTGCCAAAGGCGGTTTCGACCCTGTCAGAGAGAACTATCGAGGAAAAACTAAATGGTTAATATGAGTTATCCGCGCAGACGGAAATTGCAGATATATCTCATCGCGGCTATGCTCGCGATTTTGTGCTGCATTCTGGTTGCGTGCAACAGCGACAACTCTTACAGTGTTGCGGGCGAAACCGTGAGCGAACCGACCCACTTTATGGCAAAGTTTATGATTATCATAAACAATGCTCTCGGCGGCGGCGTTGCGAGTTTCGGTTGGACGGTCGTTTTGTTTACGGTCGTATTGCGTCTTATCCTTTCGCCGCTCGACATTTGGCAAAAGGTCATCGCCAGAAAGAACAACAAGGCGATGGAACGTATGAAGCCGCAACTTGAAGTTTTGCAGGCAAGATACGCCGACGACAAGCAAAGATTGCAACAAGAGCAAATGGCTCTTTACAAAAAAGAGAAGTATTCCACGATGGGTATGTGTTTGCCCACAATCGTGACTTTCGTCGTGTTCTTCGTCGTGTTCGCAGGATTCAGACAAATGGTCGGCTATCAGTTTGCAAAGGACTACAAAGAGTGCGTAAAGACCTACAATGCGTCTATTGCCGAGCAAATCGAGCAAAATAAAGACAAGGAATTTATCGTAGACAACGGCGACGGCAAATACGACATCGACGATGTTGAAAAGACCGAAGCCGGCGCGGAATTTTATGCGAAGGCAAAGAAAAACGCACAACACGCCGTTTATGAAGTCTATTATTCCGAAGACCAAGTCACGATAAGAAGTTTCCTTTGGATTAAAAACATTTTCGTTTCGGACAACTGGGCGCAAGCAGTGCCCGACTTCGCGACGGTCACCGGTCAAAAGGGTATGGCAACGTCCAAACTCACAGGTATCACCATCGACGAATACAACGACGTTATGGCAGAAGTGCTTGGAACGGGCGGATACGGAAAAGACGGCAAATGGAACGGCTTGCTCATTCTTCCCGTGTTGTCCATAGCGCTCAGTCTGCTTTCCACAAAATTGCTTTCGGGCTCTCAAGCGCAACCCCCTGCGCCCGCACAGAACGCACAAGGCGATGGTGCGGAAAAAGCCAAAGCGCAACAACAATCTATGAAGATGATGCAGTACGTTATGCCCATAATGATGGGTGTATTCGCGCTGTTCTATTCGGGTGCGTTCGCGCTTTATATGTTCACAAGTTCGTTATGCGCGATTCTGTTCCAACTCACCTTCAATCTTATCGCAAAACTCGTCGATAAGAGCAGAGAAGGCGCGAGCGGGGTTGCAAAAAGATAGGAGATAAAATGGAAAAATCGATAGAAACACAGGCTTCATCCGTCGATCTCGCGGTCGAGAAGGCGTTAGTGGAACTCGGTGTATCAAAAGACAAAGTTGACGTCGAAGTCATCTCGAAGGGCGGACTCTTTTCCAAAGCGAAAGTCAGAGTCACCGTCAAGGATTCAATCGCCGACAAAATGGCGGAATTTTTCAACGGCACGCTCTCTCGTATGGGACTCGTATCCCGCGCGAGCGTAGAGGATAAAAACGGCACGCTTTACATCACGATTGCGGGCGACGACAGCGGCGTTGCAATCGGATACAGAGGCGAAGCGCTCGACGCGTTCCAGTATCTTGCGCTCACCTTCCTCAACGAGCAAAAATGCGACTTCAAAAAAGTCGTCGTCGATTGCGAAAACTACCGCGAAAAACGCAAAGAAACCCTTTCCGCGCTCGCTCTCAAAATTGCGCAAAAGGCAGTGCGTTTGCAAAGAAAAATCGCTCTCGAACCTATGAATCCGTTTGAAAGACGAATCATTCACAGCGCGCTTGCGGACAGCGACGTCGCGGACACCGAAAGCGAGGGCGAAGAACCCAATCGCTATATCGTCATCGTTCCGAAGGGTGTGGAACTCAAAGACCAACGCCCCATCAAGAACGGCGAAAGAGAACCGAGAAAAGACGGCAAGAGGGACCGCAAGGATTTCCGCAAAGGCGACCGCAGAGATAACAGAAACGGAAAGGACGCTCGCGAGCGTAAGCCGAGAGAAGAAGAACCCGAAGCGCCGGACGGCAGAGTATATCGCGGATATTTCACGGAGCAAGACGATTTCGTAAAACCCGTTGCGCAATCCGGTCCGCCCAAATTCAAGAGTTTCGGCGGCAAAAAGAAATTCTGACAATCATTCCGAAAGGAAGAAAATAATGAGTACGATAGCGGCAATTTCATCACCGATAGGTGCAGGTGGTATCGGCATAGTGCGCGTGTCCGGCGAGGACGCGCTTCGCATCGCCGATGCCATTTTCTCTTTTTCACGCAAAAACGCCTCGAAAGGCGTCGTTTCCGCTTGCGGCGACGAGCAAAACAAAATCGACGTCGAGCAAGAAAAGGGACTTCGCCAAGTATGGATGCCGTTTTATATGAATTACGGAGTGTTCGACGCGGGTGAGTTTTGCGACAAGGGATACGCCGTTTATTTCCCCAAAGGACGCTCGTATACGGGCGAAGATACGGTTGAGTTTTATTTGCACGGCGGCGTTCGCATAATGCAGGGCGCGCTCGACGCACTTTTGCGCGGCGGCGCGGTTATGGCAAAAAACGGCGAGTTCACAAAGCGTGCCTTCCTCAACGGAAGACTTTCGCTTGCCGACGCGGAAGGCGTAATCGATATGATAAACGCAGAGAGTGTGGCGGGCGTAAAGGCGGCGTACAGACTTATGCAGGGCAACGTGTCCAAGTGTATCGACGCAATCCTCGAAAAACTCGGCGTGCTTATCGCAACGCTCGAAGCGACGCTCGATTATCCCGACGAAATGGAAGACGAGGTTTTGCCGTCTCTGCCCGATTCTGTGAACGAAATTCTCGACGACGTAAACAAACTCATATCCACCGCAAAGAGCGGACGCATTGCAAAACACGGTATAAACGTTGCGCTTGCGGGCAACACCAACGCAGGCAAATCCTCGCTTATGAACGCGCTGCTTAAAGAGGACAGAGCAATCGTAACCGACGTTGCGGGAACGACTCGTGACACGGTCGAGGACAGTTTCGAGTGCGACGGCGTGAAGATAAATCTCGTCGATACGGCAGGGATACGCGAGAGCGACGATATCGTCGAGGCAAAGGGAATCGAACGAGCAAAACGCGCGTTCGAGGGTGCGGACGTTATATTGCACGTCGTGGACACAACCGCCCCCGACGATAAGGAATGGGATTTTTCGGGCAAGACCGTGTTTGAGGTTTACAACAAATGCGACGTTTCGCACTTCGACAAAAAGTGCGGCAAGAACGAGTTCGAGATAAGCGCAAAGACAGGCGAGGGCGTGGACGAGTTGGCGCACGCAATAGCCGCTTTGTACAAGCAAAGCAAAGTCGGCGATGGTGAGATAATCACGTCCGAAAGACACGTTTCGGCACTTTACGAAGCAAAAACAGCACTTGAATGTGCGATTTCGTCACTTGACGACACAATCGATTGCACGCTTATCGATTTGAGAAGGGCGTACGACGCACTCGGCGAGATAACGGGCAAGACCGCAACGCAAGACGTCGTGAACAGTATCTTTTCACGATTCTGCGTCGGGAAGTAAATTGCAAAACGAAAAAACAAACTAAACAAATAAGCAAATAATTATATAAAAAAATAAAGTTATATATTTAATTTGTATAGACGATATATACGCGAAAGATTAGTATAAAGATACGGACAGTAAAACGATATGGAAAAGTTTGACGTTGTCGTCATAGGCGGCGGACACGCGGGTGTGGAAGCCGCGCTTGCAAGCGCAAGACTCAATAAAAAAACGCTGATGTTGTGCCTCGATTACGGCACGGTTTCTTTTATGCCTTGCAATCCTGCAATCGGCGGCACGGCAAAGGGACATCTCGTCAAAGAGGTGGACGCGCTCGGCGGACAAATGGGACTTTCGGCGGACAAAGCGCTTTTGCAAATCAAGACGCTCAATTCGGCAAAAGGTCCTGCCGTGTTTTCCCTTCGCGGACAAGAGGACAAGGCTCTGTATCACGAGATTATGCTCGATGTGATGAAAAACACCGACAATCTCACCGTTCTCGACAAAGAGGCGAGCGAGATTCTTTGCAAAGACGGCAAAGTCGAGGGCGTTGCCACGACGGACGGCGAAAAGTACGAGTGCAAAGCAGTCGTGCTTGCAACGGGCGTGTATCTCAACGGCGCGATAATCATAGGCGATTATGTCAAAAAGAGCGGCCCGAGCGGTTTCCGCGCGGCAAATCACCTCACCGACAGCCTTGTAAAACTCGGCGTGCCTATGCGCAGATTCAAGACGGGAACGCCTGCGAGAATATATCGCGACAGTATAGACTTTTCCAAAATGGAAATTCAACTCGGCGACGACAGCGACAGATTTTCATTTATGTCGCCGCACTCGACGTTTAAGGAAGAGCCTTGTTATCTCACTTACACCAACGCGCAAACGCACAAAATCATACTCGACAATATATCGAGAAGTCCGCTTTACAACGGCACGATTTTGTCCGTCGGTCCTCGCTATTGTCCGTCCATAGAAACCAAAGTTATGCGTTTTAAGGACAAGGAACGCCACCAGATTTTCGTCGAACCCGAAGGCGCAAACAGCGAAGAAATGTACATACAGGGTATGTCAACGTCTTTGCCGCACGACGTGCAAGAGCAGATGTACCGCACTTTGCCCGGTCTTGAAAATTGCAGATTCGCAAAGTACGGATATGCAATCGAATACGATTGTCTCGACCCGCTCGGAATGTATCCGTCCCTCGAAAACAAAGTCGTAGAGGGCTTGTTCTCGGCAGGGCAGATGAACGGAAGCAGCGGATACGAAGAAGCGGCGGCGCAAGGACTCATTGCGGGAATAAACGCCGCGCGTAAGGTCGACGGAAAAGAACCGCTCGTTCTCGGTCGCGACGAAGCGTATATAGGAGTGCTTATCGATGACCTCGTGACCAAAGGCACGAACGAACCCTATCGTATGATGACCGCGCGCGCCGAACATAGAATTATGCTTCGCCAAGACAATGCGGACATGCGCCTTACGCCCATAGGCAGAAAAATAGGGCTTGTGGACGACAAACGCTACGCTCGCTATCTCGAAAAGAAAGAGATGATACAAAACGTGCTTGCTATGTCGCAAAAGACTATGCCGAGAGAAAAAGTTGACGCGCTTTTTGCGACTCTCGGAGAGGAAATGCCGCAAAAAACGCCCACGCTCGGCGAGATTTGCAGACGACCTGCCGTATCTTACGCGGACGTAAGGCAGTTTATCGATTTTCCGTGCGACGACGAAGCGTTGTCGGCGGCGGTCGTAGAGTTAAAATACGAGGGCTATCTCAAAAAAGAGCAAGCAGCCGTGAATGAACAAAAGCGACTCGAAAACAAACTTATCCCCAAAGATTTCGATTACGAGTCCATAAAAGCGTTGCGTATCGAGGCAAGACAAAAGTTGTCCGAAATACGCCCCCTCAACCTCGGTCAAGCCTCGCGCATATCCGGCGTATCACCTGCCGACGTTGCCGTTTTGATAGTCGCTTTGCGCTAAAAAGAAGATAATTTGATTTTTTGCTCGCTTACTTTTTGCAAGCGAGTTTTTCTTTTTTGTTCGGGCAAAAAACAAAAAAATTTTTATCTTATCGCATTTAACCGCGTTAGAATTGCGAAATTTTAATGATTTTTTAAGCATTTTTCGCACCGAAAACAAAATACCCGTTTAGAATGCCGCTTTTGCAAAAAACGGCATTCTAATGTCAATCGTCAGGTCATATTTTTGCACTGTTTTGTTGCATAGTGCGCAAAAATATTTACAAATCTTGCATTTGTAACAAATTTTATTTTGCACTTTTGTTAAGAATTTTATAAAAAAATAAAAAAAATTTAAAAAAATTTACAAAAAACCCCTTGACGAACTAATTTTTCAGTGCTAATATGTCAATGTAATCAAGAGACAAACGGATTACAAATCAAACAGCTCATAATTTTCCCCCTTATCATAGCAAGCGGCTTTGGGTGTTCACCCGAGGTCGTTTGCGCTTTTATAAGCCCGTCAAAGAGCGACTGACTGTGTCAGTGTGCTCATATCCCAAAATCGCGTACGCAAAGTACGCTGGGTTTTGGTCTATGAACGCACTTCCTTGTCATTCATCTCTTTGACGGGCTTATAATTTATATCGAGTTTGAGTTGTTCGCGCAATTTTGGGTTTTGATTCAAGTCGTGCCTTTCTGGTTCTTCATCTGTTTGACGCTATAAAAGTGTTTAATAAAAAAAGAGTGCACGGCGTGTACTCTAAAATTATAATTTCCCCCTTCCTCACGTGTTTGGACTTCGGCGTTTGCAAAGCAATCCGCCTCGTTCGCTTTGGCTACAACACATTCACTGGATGTGTTGTTTAACGCGTCGCGCCCTACCGCCGTTCAAATTTTTCCACTTGCGCACATAGTGCGCACCCACCAAGCAAGCACTCGCACGGAATTGCGGTTTGAGTTCTTGTCCGTCTTATTTTGAGAGCAAAGAGGGCTTGCGCGGTTAGTGATTGCGAAAACAAGTGCGGCGCCAAGCAATAAACTTTGTTTGTTGCTTCCACCGCAACGCCGTTTGAGCAATGGGTCGTCGCCTTGCGGCTCGCGTTTCGTCTTCGAAAAGGCACATACCGTTAATAAGTACGCCTTGAATAGACGACAAGCAAATATCCGCTAAATATTATCAAAAATTTGTTTTATACCGGTGAAGATGGCGTTGGGCGAGGATGAAAAACATTCGTAAGTTATGCGGATGTAGGGTTCTGTGCCGCTGGGACGGACTATCAATCTTCCCGATTTGGCGTACAGTGCGTTTGCTTCGGCTATCTTTTCTTGAAACTCGTCACTTGCAAGCGTTTCTTTCGGGGTGTCGGTTGTGACGTTCATCTCGAGCATTGGGTAGGGTGTAAACTTCGGCAGACTTCCGACGGTGCGTTTCACTTCGAGCAGGGTGAGGGCGGTGACAAGTCCGTCGCCTGTGCCGGTTCTGTCGAGCATAATAATATGTCCGCTCTTTTCGCCGCCCAAAAGGCAACCGTTTGCGTTGAGTGCGTCGAGTATGTTTTTGTCGCCGACGTCTGTGCGAATGAGCGCGATGTTTTGGTATGCAAGTTCGCGTTGAAGTTTTGTGTTCGACAAAACAGTACCGACGATAAAGCGTTTTTTGAGTTTTCCTTGCAACCGGTAGAGGGTGGACAAGGCAAGAAGCATAGCGTCGCCGTCGTAAACTTTGCCGCCGACAACCGCAATAACTCTGTCGCCGTCGCCGTCGAAAGCAAAACCTATTTCGCCTTTGTCCACTCTTTGCGCGAATTTCGCAATATGCGTCGAACCGCAATCGACGTTGACTTTTTCGCCGTCGCGGACGTTATGTTCTGCGCAAACGACCGCGCCGAGCGACAAGAATATCGCAGGGGCAAGCGTTGCGAAGCAACCGTACGCGCAATCGATGCGCACCTTTACGCCGTCAAAGCGAGGGAACATAGATTTGACGTGTTTCGCATACAAAAATTCCGCGCCGTCGACGATTCTTACTCTATGATTTTGTTGCGAAATCGTGATGTGCAATTCGCTCAACTGCTCGTCTTCGGTCAATGCGTCGGCGCATACGTCTACGAGCGATACGGGCGGCGTTGGATTATCCCTTATTTTGCAAAGTTTGTCGTCAAGCGCAAGTTCTTCCTCTTTTGACAGTTTCCGTCCGTTTTTTCCGAACACTTTAAGTCCGTTAAATTCGGGGGCGTTGTGCGATGCGGTTATCATAACCGCATAATCCGCTTTCTGAGTTTGAGCGGTGTAGGCAAGCGCAGGAGTGGGCAAAACGCCCGCAAGCCAGATTTGCGCCGTGCCCTCGAGCAAGCCTTTGCACAACTGTTTTTCTATGTCTTTCGAGTGTGTCCTCACGTCCCGAGCGACGATAACTTTCGCGCCCGATTGAGAAAGCGCTTTCCCCAAAAGGAAAGGAATCTGATTGCTTAAAAGATAATCGGCTCTTTGTCTTATGCCGTCCGTACCAAAGTATTGCATAGTATTCAGTATATGAAAACGCTTTCGCTACGGATAAGAATAAAAGGTAAAAAAAGCGGTTTTTTTGGCAAAAAACCGCAATAAAAAATCTATTGAAATTCAGAAAATCACGCCAAAGATTTTATTATATCGTCGGCGGCGATTGCGCCGTCCGCGCACGCAGTGACGACTTGGCGAAGCGACTTTTCTCTTACGTCGCCTACGGCGTATACGCCGTCTATACTTGTGCGCATAACGTCGTTTGTGACGATATATCCCGAAGGCGTTTTTTCAACGCCGTCAAAGAGTTGCGAGTTGGGAATCTCGCCGATTGCAACGAACACGCCGTCAACCGAAAGCGGTGTTAAAGTGTCATTTTTGACGTTTTTAAGTGTCACTTGTGCGATTTTGTCTTCGCCCGACAAACTTTCTACAACGCTGTCCCAAATTACGGAAACGCCGCTTTTTTCAAGTCTGTCGCAAAGGATTTTGTCTGCGCGAAGCGCGTCGCGCCTATGCACGAGATACACTTTTTTTGCAAGTTTTTCGAGATAGAGAGCGTCTTCCGCCGCAGTGTTTCCGCCGCCTATCACGGCAACCGTTTTGCCCTTGAAAAACGCACCGTCGCAAGTTGCGCAATAACTTACGCCTCTGCCGATAAATTCGTTTTCGTTTTTTACGCCTAATTTTCTCGCGCTCGCGCCGCTTGCGATAATCACGGTTTTGCCCTCGATTTCGGTGCCGTTTGCCAACGTGACTTTTTTGACTTCGCCGACAAGATTTATTTGCGAAATCGTATCGAAAACGAAATCCGCGCCGAAAGCCGTGCATTGATTCATCATTGCATAACAAAGGTCGAATCCGCTCGTCGAGGGAATGCCGGGGTAGTTTTGAATGTCCGCGGCGGTCTGTGCTTGTCCGCCTACGCTTTGCTTTTCGATTATAACGGTTGTAAGTCCGCCGCGGCGGGCGTATATTCCTGCCGAGAGACCTGCCGGACCTGCGCCGATTATGATTGTGTCGTACATAGTTTCACCTCGAAAAGTATTATATAATGCTTGCCTCGAACAGTCAATCGGGGGTTGCTCGGATTGTCAAAAATCGCGCTTTTGACTTTGCGCGCGCACAAACGCGCGAAATTTACTTTACAAATAAGTTTTTGACTTATATAATTATTAAACATAATGAGGTAACTTATGCAAAACATCGACATTTCCGAAATTTTAAAAAACGGCGCGGCGTATCAAGGCAAGCACGTCACGGTGGCGGGCTGGGTTCGCACTGCGCGCGACAGCAAAACCATGGCGTTTTTGGCACTCAACGACGGCACGTCGCTCAAACACTTGCAAATCGTCATAGACAAAAACAAGTTTGACCAAAACACACTTTCGGCGGTTATGAAAAACGGCGTGTCCGTCGTATGCGACGGCGAAGTGGTTGCCGCTATGAAAGAAGGCGAATTTGAAATCAACGCTGGGAACGTGGAACTTTTGGGCGATTGCCCCGCGGATTATCCCCTTCAAAAGAAGTATCACACGATGGAATTTTTGCGTACCATTCCGCATTTGCGTCCGAGAACCAACACTATGAACGCAATGCTTCGCGTGCGCTCTAAACTCAGTTTCGCAATCCATCGTTTCTTCCAAGAAAACGGCTACACCTACGTTCACACCCCGATTATCACGGGCAGCGACTGCGAGGGCGCAGGCGAGATTTTCAGAGTGACCACTCAAAACTACAACGACGCAAAACTTGCAAAGGACGAGGCGGAATACATCGCAAACGACTTCTTCAAGAGAAAAGCGGGACTCACCGTCAGCGGACAACTCGAGGGCGAAGTCGCGGCAATGGCTATGGGCAAGATTTACACGTTCGGACCTACGTTCAGAGCGGAAAACAGCAACACGCCCCGTCACGCGGCAGAGTTCTGGCAAGTCGAACCCGAAGTTGCGTTTGCAAAACTTCCCGACATCATCGAGATTGCAACGAGGATGATAAAATACGTCATCAAAGCGGTGATTGACGAATGTCCCGACGAAATCGCATTCTTTGAAAAGGCGTTTGAACCCGGCCTTAAAGACAAACTTCAACACGTCGTGGACAGCGACTTCGTGGTGCTCGACTACTCGAAGGCAATCGACATTCTCAAAGAAAGCAAAGTCGAATTTGCATATCCCGTCGAGTGGGGTCTCGACCTTCAAAGCGAACACGAGAGATATATCACCGAAAAGGTGTTCAACAAACCCGTTTTCGTCATCAACTATCCCAAGAAGATAAAATCCTTCTATATGAAGCAAAACGACGACGGGCTCACCGTTGCGGCAACCGACCTTTTGGTGCCGGGCGTTGGCGAAATCATCGGTTGCAGCGAAAGAGAAGCCGATTACGACAAACTCAAACAAGCGATGGTCGAAAGAGGTATGAACCTTGACGACTACACCGGCTATATGGATTTGAGAAAGTACGGCACGGTGCCTCACAGCGGATTCGGACTCGGACTCGAACGTATCCTTATGTACGTCACGGGCATAGGCAACATTCGCGACGTGCAACTCTATTCCAGAACGGCGGGCGACCTGATGGTGTGACGCAAAAATCGTCGCTGAGGCAACGGCAACACGCAATTTTGCGTATCGCCGAGAGCCTTGCTCGATTTATTGTGCTACTACCGCGCAGAGAATCTTTGCTATCAAAACAAGACGGACAAGGAATCAAGCCACAGTTTCGCAAGATTATCTGCTTGGTGAGCGCGTGCTTTGCACGCAAGCGAGCGTGAAATTGTCCTTACGGACAGTGAAATTTGCGCATTGCGCAAGTGAAATTGCGGAGTTGCCGCAGATGAGGAATATTTGAATTTTCCGAACATCATTCAGAGGAAACGAAGCGACCGCGGGAATCAAACGTAGCGAAATGCGGCGTTGCCGCAGATAAGGAATATTTGAATACTCCGTAACCCAAACGCAGTTTGGATATAATCGATATAAAAAAGAAAAATGTACAACCTTGTGCTTCCGAATGACTATAAGTCGAAAATGACAATTCGCGAAACCGAAAAAGCAATCAAATTCGTGAAAGATTCCTTTCAGCGCAATCTGATAAAGAACTTCGGTTTCGAAAGGGTGTCCGCGCCCCTTTTCGTAAAGAGCGGAACGGGCGTAAACGACGACCTCAACGGCGTTGAACGCGCCGTGCGCTTCGACGTGAAAGAACAAGACGGAGTTGAGGCGGAAATCGTACACTCACTGGCAAAATGGAAGCGTATCGCATTGAAGCGTTACGGATTCAGAAGCGGCGAGGGTATCTACACGGATATGAACGCAATCCGTCGCGACGACAAGTGCGACAACCAACACTCGATATACGTCGATCAGTGGGATTGGGAAATGGTGATAAGCAAGGAACAGCGCAATCCCGACTTCCTCAAAATGATTGTGCAGAGGATCGTGGGTGCGATTTGCGACACTCTCGACGAAACCAAACGAGCGTATCCGTGCATAGATTTGAATCTTAAACGGGAAGTGACGTTCGTCACGACGCAAGAGGCTCTAAACAGGTATCCCGACCTCGATTCGCACGCAAGAGAACGCGCGCTCGCAAAAGAGTACGGAACGGTGTTTCTTATGCAAATCGGCGGCGCGCTTTCAGACGGCAAGCCTCACGACGGACGCGCACCCGACTACGATGACTGGGACTTGAACGGCGACATAATCTTTTACGACAACGTGCTTGACGACAGCGTGGAAATATCCTCGATGGGCATACGCGTGGACGCAGAGAGTATGGTGAAGCAACTCAAAATCGCAGGTTGTGAACAGCGGCTTCAAAATCGATTCCACAAAGACGTGGTAGAGGGCAATCTTCCTCTCACGGTCGGCGGCGGAATAGGGCAGTCGAGGCTTTGTATGCTGATACTGCAAAAGGCGCACATCGGTGAGGTGCAATCGGGACTTTGGCCCGACGATATGCATGAAAAATGCGAAAAAGCAGGTATAAACCTGTTGTAATAAATAAAAAATCTTTATTCTGAAAGGTGTATATGGAACTCAGAACACATAATTGTGGCGAATTGCGTCAATCAGACGAAGGCAAACACGTCAAACTTTGCGGATGGCTTTCAAGCGTTCGCGATCTTGGCGCAGTCATCTTTTTCGTGTTGCGCGACTACTACGGCTATACGCAAGCGGTGGTTAGCGATGAGGCGAAAAAGGAACAAATCCGCGCAATTCCGCGCGAAAGCACGATAAGCGTCGAGGGCAAAGTCGTCCTTCGCAGCGCACCAAACAAGGATATGCCCACCGGTATGATCGAAATCGAACCCGATACGATCGAGGTGCTCGGCAGATGCTACGAGCAACTTCCTTTCGAGATTGCCACAAGCACGCAATCGAGAGAAGATGTCCGTCTCAAATATCGTTTCCTCGATTTGAGAAATCCCGACGTCAAAGCGAAAATCGTTTTCCGCTCAAAAGTCGTCAGTTGGCTTCGCAACAAGATGACATCTCTCGGATTCTTGGAAATCGCAACGCCGATTCTTACGTCGTCCTCGCCGGAAGGCGCGCGCGACTACATCGTGCCGTCGAGATTGTATCCCGGTCACTTCTACGCGCTTCCGCAAGCACCGCAACAATACAAGCAGTTGCTTATGGCTTCCGGCTTCGATAAATACTTCCAAATCGCGCCCTGTTTCAGAGACGAGGACGCGCGCGCGGACAGAAGCCCCGGCGAGTTCTACCAACTCGACACCGAGATGTGTTTTGCAACGCAAGAGGACGTATTCACGGTTATGGAAGAAGTTTTGAGCGGCGTGTTCAAAGAGTTTTCGCCCGAGGGATACAAAGTCGACCAAGGTCCTTTCCGTCGCATAACCTACCGCGACGCAATGAGAGATTACGGCTCGGATAAACCCGACCTTCGCAATCCGCTCATAATCAAGGACGTCACCGACATTCTTTGCAAAAAAGCACCTTTCTTCGAGAAAGGCAAAACTATCAAAGCAATCGCCGTACACGATTTCAAGGAAACGAGAAAGTGGATTGACGCTCTCGTTGAAAAATCCAAACAAAACGGCGCAAGCAATATGTACTGGTTCAAACTCGACGAGAAGGGCGAACTCGCAGGCGGTATCGCAAAATTCGTCGGCGAGAGCAAAGACGCGCTCGTTGAACGCTTGGGACTTACGGCAGGTTCGTTCGTCGCAATCCTCGCAGAGGAAAAGGGCGTGGAAAAACAAGCGGGTTACGTTCGCACCGAACTCGGCAACGGGCTCGACCTCATCGAGAAAAACGCATTCCGCTTCTGCTGGATAGTGGACTTCCCGATGTATGAATACGACGATGACGGCGTTCTGGGATTCTGCCACAATCCGTTCTCTATGCCGCAAGGGGGCCTCGAAGCACTCAACACCAAAGACCCGCTCGACATCGTGGCGTATCAGTACGACAGCGTCGTCAACGGCGTGGAATTGAGTTCGGGCGCAGTCAGAAACCACGAGCCCGCGATTATGGAAAGAGCGTTTGAAATCGTCGGCTACGGCAAAGACGTCATCGAGGAAAAGTTCTCTGCTCTTTACAACGCGTTCAAGTTCGGCGCACCGCCGCACGCAGGTATCGCACCCGGCGTCGACCGTATCGTTATGCTTCTTGCAAACGAGCCGAGCATAAGAGAAATCATCACCTTCCCGATGGACAGAAACGCGCGCGACATCCTTATGGGCGCACCCGGAACGGTCACCGAGAAGCAACTCAAAGAAGTGCATATCAAAATCGATTTGCCAAAAGAAGAAAACAAATAAGACATCAAAAGGGACTCGTATCCCCAGGAGAAATATAATGAAAAAGAAACTTTTTAGCGTATTTGCGGCAGTTTTGGTGCTCGTGCTTTGCATAGCGGCACTCGTTGCTTGCAATCCGTACAAAGCGGACTCTATCGGCAGCGGCGATTCATCCGCACCTGTCGAATCGAACGGCGGCTACGTCGTAAAACAAGGCAGATTTATCTACTTCATCAACGGTTACGTTGGCGAAAGCGCGGACAACGCGTGGGGCGCGGCTACCAAACAAGGTATCGTTCGTGCCGAAATCAAGGACGGCAAGGTCGATCCCAAATCGGCAAAACTCGTCGTTCCCAAGAGCGTGTACAATTCCTCGACTGCAGGCGGCATCGCAATTCACGGCGACTGGATTTACTATACGTCCGTCAACACCGACAAGGACAAGAGCGGCACGGCTTCAACCACCAACACCGACTTTATGCGCACCAAAACCGACGGTTCGGTGACCCAACTCATCGGCACTATCGCAACGCGCTCGTCCAAATATCTCTTCACCAAAACCCGCGTGCTTTACTACACGAACAACACCGTAAGTTATATCGACTTCTCGGGTATGAACGACAAAGCGACCGACAAAGGTAAGGGCGCAGTCAAAGGCACTCTCGTCGAAAACGCCGAAAACGTCGTCTGGTCCTACGATTCCGACGCGATTTTCTACGTCCAAAGCGCACCGAGCGAGGATAGTTACAAAAACTACAACAACCTCTGCTCTATCAACGCAGACGGAAGCAACCAAAAGACCCTCGCAACGCAAACTACGTTCACCGACGACCCCCTCAACAACCAACTCGACGTGTTCAAATACAACCTTGTCAATATGTACGTCGAAGAGGACGGTGATTGCACTTTGTACTACACCAAATCCCATACGCTCAACAGTTCGAGTGTGCCCGATGGATTGTTCGTTGCAAAGGCGAGCAATGTTAAGGATAGCGAAAAGAAACTCAACACCATCGCTTCCACCACGCTTGTTCCGCTCGGATACGAGGAAGGCGCGCTTGCTTACAATGCGAAAAGCGTATACTGCTGGTACAACGGCGCCAACGCCGAAAACCCCGTGCAAGTGACAAAAGAGTCTCAAACCATTTGGAAGGTCGATCAAGCAAACGGAATCGTGTATTACACCGCAAGTTCAGCAAGCAGCATTTCCAAGATTTCGTACAAGCAAGCCAACGCAACCGTAACCGTCATTATGGCTGAAGGTATCAAAACCGACTGGCTCGTTCTCGATTTCGTCGGCGACGACTTCTACTTCTTCGCAAGCAACGACGAAAACTATCTGCACACAATCAACCTCGTGTCTTTCGACAAGGACGCAGAAAGCACATATATCGGTTGTCCGACCGACCGACTCGACAAGAAAGACGCTTAATTCTGCGAATTAAGCGTCCTCAAACAACAAATCAATGACCAAAACCATTTTTATCACGGGTGGAAGTCGGGGAATAGGCGAAGCGGTTGTACGCTTGGCGGCGGGAAATTACAACGTCGCTTTTACCTACAATTCCTCAAAAGAGAAAGCGCTTTCTTTGCAGAATGCGCTTAATTCTCGTTTTGGCGGCGTGCTTGCAATCGAGTGCGACGTCACAAATCCCGACAGCGTCGCAACCGCCGTCGAAACCGCAAAAAAACGTTTTGGCAAAATCGATATTCTCGTCAACAACGCAGGTATCGCAAAGAGCGGACTTTTGATCGATACGTCGCTTGACGACTTCAAGCGCATTTTCGACGTCAACGTCAACGGCACGTTCAACGTCACCAAAGCCGTTCTTCCCGATATGCTTTCGCGCGGTCAAGGCTCGATAGTCAACCTATCGTCCGTCTGGGGCGAGAAGGGCGCAAGCATGGAAGTTGCCTATTCTGCGTCGAAAGCCGCCGTCATCGGCTTCACCAAAGCCCTCGCCAAAGAGGTTGCCCCAATGGGCGTTCTCGTCAACGCCGTCGCACCCGGCGCAGTGGACACCGATATGATGTCCGTTTACACCTCGCTCGAAAAAGAGGAATTGTGTCGTGACAGCATACCTCTCGCAAGACTTGCAACCCCGTCCGAAATTGCCAAAGCAATACTTTATTTGGCGGAGAGCGGGTATTGTGTTGGCTCTGTTTTATCCATCACCGCCGGTCTTTGAAGCGCACTATTGAGCGAATAACTTTGTTAACGCCCTTTTGTTCACCCGTCACGTACGAATAGTACGTTGGGCGGGTTCGCAAAAGGGCGTTTCCTTGTTCTTCATCTCAATATCGCGCTTCAAAATATTCGGGTGTGGGCAAAGCCCGCAATTATTAATTATTAATTATTCATTATTAATTCAAAATCTATTAATCCATTCAAATAAAATAATGCTTTATTATGTATATTAAATATAACATAATAACGCGCGCGTATTGCGAAAAGGGTATTTTCGTGGTACAATCAAATTTGAGTCAACAGATACATTCGAGGGTTTATGTCCGCAAAGAAAGTGACAATCGTGCTTATATGTTGCTTGCTCGTCGTGCTCGGCACGGCGGTTTGCGCGTTGCTCGAATTGTATCCGCGCGACGTTTTGGTTGCGGAGGCAGAGGATACGGCGTTGCCGTCGTTTGTCATTGCGACCGCAGACGGCGAAAACTGGACGCTTTCTTTCAACGGGCAAAACGTTGACGGCGCAGAGTGCCGCGGCGCGTTTATAGAGGCAAACAACCGTAATTGCGTTGCGCTCAAAATGTACGAGGCAATCAAAACGTGCTTGCGCGAATCGGGCGCAAACGTTCCCGATACGGACGATTTTATCATTGCAAATTATTGCAACGTATCTTTCAAACTTCCCGACATTTCTTCCACAGTTGAGCAAAACACGACAAAATACGGCTCGCAAGGCGTGTTTTTCGGCGCAAGAATTTTGCAAATAATATCCTCGCCGAGCGTTGCTTTCGAGTATAAAAAAGAGGGCGACGAATGGAAAAGAGCGTATGCCGACTACACGGCGGGAGGCTATTTGTTCGGCAGAGGAGTGGACGCAGGCGAATACCAAGTGCGACTCGTGGCAACCGAGAGGATAAGATACGAGGTCAACGAGCAACTCGTGCCTTTCGAATACGAATCCGTAAGATACGGACAGGCGTTTGCTTGCACCATAGAAAAGGCGGAACTTTCGGTTCAAAAGCAACCGCAAAAGAAGTTTGTATACGGCGCAAGTTTGTCGGATATGGCAAACTCGCTTGAATCGACAAATTTTTGCGACGTGAATGTGCAGGGCAGATTCGTGCCGAGCGCGGCGCAAACTGACACGGCGTTGGCGGGCATTACCGACCCGAAATCCGCATATTTGGGCGTTAAGGACGGCGGTTACGTCGTGCATTTCGATTTTATTCCCGACTCGGACAACTATATGCCGCTTGAACAAATCGCGGTGCAAATAAACGTAAGTCCTCGCACGCTTTACGTTCGCATACGCGACGCGTATTCGCTTGCGGGCGAGGCGTTTGCGATTCCGAAATATCAAATTGTATCTTCGCTTGTGGGCGGCGACGCCGAAAGCGACCTCGGCATAAGTTTCGAGTACGAAGCGGACAAGGACGTGCCGAGTATGATTTATCGCTCGTATATCACGTTTTCAAATCCGAACTATATGCCCGATTGCCACAGTTACGAAAGTCAGTTTGCAAACTACGGCAGATATTTCGTGTACGCAAAGCAAGTGGAAGTCGTTGCCGACGACGGACAGATTTTCTATGCGTTTTTCGGAAGCGGACTTATGGACGTAATCGTAAAGGCGAGCAGAATCGAGGTTGAAAACAAGTACGGCAGACCTATATACGCCGCGTACAAATTCGAGTTTGTGGACGGCGACGGAAACGACGTTACGCCCGAAGAAGCATTTTCGATAACGTGGAAGAACACTCCCGAAATCGTCGAATATTTTGCGGTTTACGGCAAGGACGAACTTCTCGATATAAGCGAGAACGGCGTTGTCTTATCGAAGCAATATAACGTGATTTGCTTCATAGAGGGAAACAGTTTGGCAAGGGCGTTTACACCTGCAAATATCGCGCTCACCGCAATCTGCGGCGTGCTTGCGATGACCGTCGTCGCGCTTTGCGTGGCGTGGAAAAAGCAAAAGAGGTATTTGGTATGACGTACGGTTTGATATGTGCAACGTTCAATCTCACAAACTTCCTCTTTGCGTTTTTGCTTGCGCTTACGGGAATGCTTTGCGTTGTCGTAATCGTTATGTCGCTTATGCTTTACACGAGGCACAAAGCGGACGTCAAACGACTCGAAAAGTACGTTTATATAAAGGAAACGTGGACAAAAACGTCCGATTATGCAAATAACGCCAAAAACAAGGCGGTCAAAAACGCTGCGAAAAACGCTGCGAAAAACGCCGTTAACGACGCGCAAAAGAAACTTCGTCACGGCAAGAAAAACAAGCAGGGTGCGGCAAAGAACGAGGGCGGAAAATGAAAGACAGAATAAAAAAATCCATTCTTCTTATCGCAATCGGCATTGTCGTCAACGTCGCGCTTGCGGCGATAAAGATGTACGTCGGGCTTGCTTCTAACAGCCTTTGCATTATGCTCGACGCGATGAACAGTTTTCTCGACACGCTCACTTGCATAGTCACGCTCATCGTTTTTATCGTGCTTCTTTTGCCGAAGGGTGAAAAAGCGCCGTACGGCTACGGCAGAGGGGAATATCTCGCCGGCTTTATCGTTGCGGTCGTATCGGTCGTTATGGGCGGATTGTTTTTCGTGCGCTCGCTCAATCGTATGGCTATGCCCGAACCCGTCTACTACGGCTGGCAGAGCATAGTGCTTATCAGCGTTTGTCTGCCCATAAAACTCGGCATCGGTCTTGCGTATATGTTCGCAAACAAAAAGATTCGCTCGCAAGCGGTGCGCGCGCTTATGCTCGACAGTTTTCTCGATATGGGCATAACCGCAACAAGCCTCGTGGCGTTTGCGATTACGGCAAGAGCGGACTATGCGGTTGACGCAATCGTCGGCATCGTGATGAGTATCGTGATTATCGCCGTCGGCATAAAAATGGTTGTTGAAAACGTGCGCGCTATCGTCGTGGGCGACGGCGCAAAAGACGAGATTGCGGCAATCGAGGACGCGTGCAAATCCCAAAACGCAACCCTCGTCAAAACCGAACTTCACGATTACGGCTACGGCGCGAAAGTGGGCAACGCATTCGTCGGTGCAAGCGAAAATGCGGACTTTGCGGCTATGAGCGCAGAAGTTAAGGAAAAAACCAACGCAAGCGTTACGTTTATCGCCATATCCGCCGATAGAAAAAACCAAAACGGCAATACAAACGGTGACATAAGCGGCAATCGGTTAGAGAATCAAGCCGAGAATACAAACGGAAATACGGACGGGGAGGGCGGAAACACCGCCGAAGACGTGGACGAATCCGAATATTCTTCTATTGAAAATAACAAAAAATAATATATAATAGTTATATAATGTAGCAACAAGGAGGAACTTATGAGCGACGAAATCAAAAACGCGGATGTTCCGCAAGAGGAATCGCAACAAGACTTAAACGGTCTTGAAGAAAATGCCGAAAAAGAGGGCATACTCAAAGACTTCAACGGCAAAAAGGCAAAGAAAGGCAAGAAAGAGAAAAAACAACTCACTCCCGAACAAAGGAAAAGAAAAACCGCAAAAGCCTTGATTATAACGGGTTGCGTGGTGCTTGCACTCGTCATTTTTTTCAGCGGGTGCGCCATTGCTTCTACCGTAAATACCAACGCGCACCTTTCGCTTGCTTCGAGTTTTGAAAAGGTCGAATACACAGAGCATACGCAACTCGTTCCGACTTTCGACGACGAACTAGGGCACTGGACGTTTGAAAAAGAGGCGGACAGAGATTTCAAAGTGTTGCAATTCACCGACGTACATATCGGCGGCGGCGCATTTTCGGGCACGAAAGACAACTGGGCTATGAGCGCGGTTGCAACGATGATTCGTCAATCTCAACCCGACCTCGTGGTCGTAACGGGCGATATTGCGTATCCCGTTCCCTTCCAAGCAGGCACGTTCAACAACCTCAACGCAACCAAAATATTTGCGAATATGATGGAAAATCTCGGCGTGTACTGGACGTTTGCGTTTGGCAACCACGACACCGAGATGTACAGCCTTTACTCGCGCGACCAAATCTGCGACTACTATGCAAACGCAGGTTTCAAATACTGCCTTTTCAGAGCAGGGTTCTGCGACGAGAAAGACGTGATAAGCAAAACGTCGAGAGGCTTCGGCAACGACGTCATCGTGGTCAAGAATCCGAGCGGCTCTGAAAATCCCATCAACCAAGCGCTCGTCACTTTCGACAGCCACAGTTATACCGACGGCGACTATTTCGGAATTGCGTGGAAATACGACAACATCCATCAATGCCAAATCGACTGGTACGCAACCGAGATGGACAAACTAAAAGCAATCAACAATAATGTCGAAGTCAACAACCTCGTGTTCTTCCACATCCCGCTCGCCGAGTACCGCGACGCGTGGGCAAACGTCATCGAATCGGGCAAAGCCAAAGACGAATTGACCCGCGGCACGATTCTCACTTCCGACAAAGGCACAACCGAGTTCATTTACGGAACTATGGGCGAATCCGACAAGAAGAAAAACGGCGTTCGCACCTACGGCGTATTCTGCGGAAGCGGCACCGACACGCTTTTCGAAACAGGCCTTACGCACGGGATGCAAGGCGTTTTCTGCGGACACGATCACTACAACAATTTCTCCGTAAACTACACGCCGACCGGCGCATCCCGATCTATTCGTCTCACCTACGGTATGTCCATCGACTATCTCGCCTACGCCGGTATCTACAAAGAAAATTCTCAACGCGGCACGACCGTCATATCTCTCAAATCGGACAGCACGTTCGAGTGCGAGGCGAAGAATTATTATGCGGACTTTACTGGGGCTAACGACTACGTCGCCAACCATTAAGACCTCGCTAAATCGCGCCTAACTTTGTCAGCACCCCTTGCCTGTCAACTCATTTACGCTTAGTAAATTAGGGTTGCCATTCAAGGGGTGCTTTCGCGTTATGCATCGATTTATCGAGGTCTTATACTGTGTAAAGTTGCGGATAACTGTGTCAACGCCCTTTTGTTCATCCGTCACGTACGATTTAGTACGTTAGGCGGGTTCGCAAAAGGGCGTTTTCTTGTTCTTCATCTCAATATCGCGGTTTTAATTATAAACTTAATTTTAATTCGGGTGCGGGTGTCCCGCCCTCAATTATTAATTATTCATTATTAATTATTCATTATTAATTAACTCTCAATTCTCTTTCAGCAGTATATCGCCCGAGTTCAAGTTCAACGGACAGGCAAAAGAGTAAGAGTGTTGGACGAGTTTTGCGTCGTATGTTAGGGTGTTGTCCGACGTGTGTGTGATTGCGCCGAGAGTAAACGACTTGCCGTCGTTGTGGTCGGGGGATAAGACAAAAAGAGTTTCGCCCGACTTAAATCGATTGCGCATTTCAACCGTGACTATGCCGTTTTCGACGTTCTGCACGACGGCGGTGAAGATATATTTTTCGGGGGATTGTCCCTCGTCAAGACATACTGTGTCGAGGTTGTCGCCTTCGAAATATGCGTCGGTGTATGTGCGGTGCGCGACGGTTTCGAGGTCGGCGTTGTATTTTGCCGCATTCTCGATTTTGCCAGTTTGCAAATACTCGTCGATTGCGTGACGATATGCGTTTGCGACGGTTGCGACGTAAAACTCGCTTTTCATTCGTCCTTCCACTTTCAGCGACACGATGCCGCAATCGGCAAGAGAGGGGATGTGTTCGAGCAATCGCAAGTCGCGGCTGTTCATAAAATACGTTCCTCTTTCGTCTTGCTCTATGTCGAGCGGCTTCGATGCGTGGCGTTCGGTTTCGGTTATGCGATAGCCCCATCTGCACGGCTGAATACACGCGCCTCTGTTTGCGCTACGTCCAGAAAAGTACGTGGACAACAGACAGCGACCGCTGTAACTCATGCACATTGCGCCGTGTACGAACGCTTCGAGTTCCATATCGGGCACTGCCTCGTGAATCTGTTTGATTTCTTCGAGTCCGAGTTCTCTTGCAAGCACCACTCGTTTTACGCCCATACTTTGCCAGAATTTGACGGCGAGCAGGTTGGTGGTGTTTGCCTGCGTGGACAAATGAATCGTCAGCGACGGCGCGACCTCTTTGCACAGCGCGACAAGACCTACGTCGCTTATAAGCACCGCGTCAACGTTTGCGGACTGCAAAAAAACGAAGTATTCTTTGAGAGATTCGAGGTCGGCATTTCTTGCAAATATGTTTGCCGTGACGTACACTTTTTTGTCGAGCGTGTGCGCAAATTTCACGCCCTCGACGATTTCCTCGTTTGAAAAATTATCCGCAAAAGCGCGCAACGAAAACGCCTTTCCGCCTATATATACGGCGTCCGCGCCGAAGTGGAAAGCGGTTTTAAGTTTTTTGAGATTGCCCGCCGGCATTAGAAGTTCAAGCATAACGTTTCCTTTTCCATATCGCTGTAAAATCCGATACTCTTATGTGCGATGTTTTGCGAAAATATACAAATAAAAGCCTTTATCAACACAAATCGGCATTATAAAATGCCGATTCGGTGAATTGTGCGTTGATTTCGATTAGTCCGTGATGATGGGTATTTTTGCAAGATATACGATGTCGTCGCGCTCTGCCGCGTCGCCCTCTGCAAGCACAAACGCTTTCTTATAGATGATTCCGCCTGCGAGATTGACGATTTGTTCCAGTCCTCTAAGGCTTCCGCCCGTGGACACTACGTCGTCAACGATTGCGACTTTTTTGCCTTTGATGAGGTCCGCGTCGTGCTTTGACAAATAGAGCGTTTGCTCGTTGCCCGTCGTTATGGATTTCACGCTCGTTTGTATGCCGTCTTGCATATAGAGTTTTTTTGATTTTCTGCAAACGGCGTAATATCTTTGTCCGAGTTCGCGTGCGATGACGTGGCTGAGTTGCAAGCCTTTGGATTCCGCCGTAATGACGACGTCGCAACCCGTGAGAAGTTTGGCAAGTTCCTTTCCGCAATGCTCGGTCAACGTCGAGTCGCCGTGAAGATTGAAAAAGCAAATGCTGATTCCGTTGGGAAGCGGAAGCACGGGAAGGTCGGCTTTGAAGCCCTTGATGTCAACTGTATAGATTCTGTCCATTTTATCCCCCTGAGAGGCAAATTGTATTTGTTGTTCGCAACCCGTATATTATAAGATATGCGCGTGCGTTTTTCAAGGCAAAAAGCGATTTTCTTTCAGTCCTTTTTTTCTTGCTCGTCGGCGTTTGCGCTGTTGTAGGCGGTGAGTTTCACCTTGTTTTCGTCCTTGTCGAGCACGTACGTGTTGTCGAGTTGCGCGCGAAGATTGCCAACCACGCTTTGGACGTATTCTTTGCGAAGTTTCGCTTGTTCCTCTTTTTCCTCGTCGGTGAGTCCGACGGTTTTTGACTTCTTTGCAAGTTCGTTTATTCTTTGAATATCAATCATATTTACACCTCTTGGTCGGTATGCCAGTCTATCGGCGTTTCGCCGTGTTTTTTGAGAAAATCGTTACATTTCGAGAAGTGTCTGCACCCGAAAAAGCCTGCGTACGCCGACAGCGGCGAGGGGTGCGGACATTCGAGAATCAGATGCTGCGGATTGGTTATCAACGCCTTTTTCGAGCGCGCGTTTCCGCCCCAAAGCATAAACACGATAGGCTCTTTTCTCGCGTTGAGTTTCTTTATTATGCTGTCCGTCAGCACTTCCCAGCCTTGCCCTCTGTGCGAGTTGGGTTGACCCTCGCGCACCGTAAGCACGGTGTTGAGCAAAAGCACGCCTTGCTTTGCCCAGTTCACAAGGTACGGCGATGTGTTCTTTACGCCGACGTCCGTTTCGATTTCCTTAAATATATTGACAAGTGAGGGCGGTGCGGGCACGTTTGGTTTCACCGAGAAGCACATACCGTGCGCTTGTCCCGCGCCGTGATAGGGGTCTTGCCCCAAAATCACGACCTTCACCTTTTCGTACGGCGTGTATTTGAGCGCGTTGAAAATGTCGTGCATATCCGGATATATCACGCGTGTGCGATATTCCGTCGCAAGAAATTTGCGCAAATTCCGGTAATTTTCGCTTTCAAAATCTTCTTTGAGAACGTCGTCCCAACTGTTTCCTATGTGTACCATATCCATATTATACCACAATTTTTTGCGCTTGCAAGGTATACAAGTCAATGAATTTTGCCATACTACCATTAGTCCGCAAGGATAAACAAAAATCAAGGCTCAAAGCCTAAAAAGGAGAAATTTTATGGCAAAATCCGAAACCAAACAAACCAAACGCAGCGGCGCGTGCCATTGCGACGAACCCAAAACCAGCAAAACCACGAAATCTCGCGCGAAAAAGGGTAGCGGCGAGATGACCGATTGCAAAAACTGCAAGTAAAAATTCGCCATTGAGCGAATAACAGCGTTAGAATCCGCTTTATAAACAGAACATTTCTAAACTGTTTATAAAGCGGAATCTTTTTGCTTTTTGTAATGGTTTGAGATTTTGGACATATTGACTATTTGCCCAATTGGTGATATTCTATTGTCGCCACAAACTGAATAGAGAACAATCGGGTGCCTTACCTTATGGTAACAGGTGCATTATTCGCGTTATCCGATTGTTCTTTGGATAAGGTTTGTGGCAAAATCAAGCGGATATGCACTTGTTATATTTTTGTGAAAAACGGGTGCAAATTTGCATCCGTTTTTTGATTGGGAGAAAACGAATGAAAAAATTTTCTTTTGTTTTGGCAATTACGTTGGTTTTGATTTTGTGTACTGCGCTTGTGGCGTGCAATAGCACGGACTCTAATACGGAAGAACCGCAAAAACCGTCTGTTCCCGTTGTGTATGTTGTTACGGTGCACCCAAACAACGGCGAAAAGATGTTTACTTGGACAATAGACGACGATATACCTATGATAGAACGAACAGGCTATTCAATGGACGGAATATATTTGGATTCACTGTTTCGTACAGCGACTTCATTTGAGGCGTTGAAAAAAATCGGGTTTTCCAGTGATTTGGACGTTTATGTAAAATGGGTGTCGCACAAACACGAGTTTGGCGAATGGCACGTTCTTAATATGCCGTCGCACACCGAAAAGGGGTTGAGAGTTTGGTATTGTTCGCTGTGCAATGCGGAAGAGTACGAAGATATGCCGACTATCGGTGAACATAAATTTTCAGAGGAATGGACAATTGATGTAGAACCTACATATTTTACAAAGGGAGAGAAATCACACCATTGCACAATAAGCGGATGTAAAGAGCGCCGCGATGTTACGGATATTCCGAGAACGCCGTCTGGAACGCACACGCATACATATATAAAAACTAAAAGCGTTCCTGCAACGTGTACGTCAAGCGGATTTGAAATAGACGTTTGCGAAGTATGCGGCGCAGAAAAACGTCAAGAGATTGCGCAAATCGAGAATCTCGACATGCACAGCAAATTGCTATCGGGTGAACAGTGCGATTTTTGCGGTTACACCTGCATATCGAGCGTGGAAAACTCAATTTTAATGTACAATCAAGAAGCGAATACTTTCTGCGCCGAGTTCTACGGAAAAGAAGTGCCGTCTTCTTCGTTCGGAATGTATCATAGCGTAATAAGTTTGGCTTATCTCGACGAGTCGGTAGAATCTCTTCCGACGGATTCTTTTAGAAATTGGCTTGCTCTTGATCATATCGAATTGCCGACAAGCATTAAGGCTATCGGCGATAACGTTTTTGCGGGTTGTGCCAAATTGAAAAACATATCTTTGCCGAGTTCTGTGACTTCTGTCGGAAAGAGCGTCTTGGTAAATTCGTTGTGGTATCAAAATCAAAACGACGGGGTTATTTATTCCAACGATATTGCATTGGGTGTAAAGGGTGCTTGCAAAAAGATTGAAGAACTCAAAGATGACACGCGTGTAATGGCAAGCGGATTGTGTTCAAATCATAGCGAATTGTCGGTAATAACGATTCCGCAGAATGTTTTATTTATCGGCAAAAAAACATTTGAAAACTGCATCGGATTGACGGCTGCATATTTTAACGCAACAAACGCAACGTTCCAAGACGGATTGTTTAAAAACGTGACAAGTCTTGAAAATGTTGTTTTTAGTGAAAACGTAACGAATATGGGAAAAGGAACATTGAGCGGATGCTCGGGGCTTACAACGCTAACACTCTCAAATGGTTATGTTTCATGGATAGATTGTTTTTATGGTGAAGAATTTGCGAATAGTGTAAAAGTAAGAGGCTTTTATATTCCCAATGGCCTTGAACATATAAGCATTGCAGGAGGAAGCCGTGTTGCTGGCTTCGAGGGTTGCACGATGATTAAGTCGATAGAAATCCCTAATAGTGTGACTAACATTGGCTATAATGCATTTTATGGTTGTTGGGGCTTGACGAGCATAAACATTCCTGACAGCGTGACGAGTATAGATAAAAATGCATTCTATTCTTGTTCAGGAATTAAAGATATTAATATTCAATCGCTAGAAAAATGGTGCGCAATCGATTTTGAGAATAATTCAAGCAATCCGCTTGTCGCTTCAGCTAATGCAAGACTGTATATTGACGGTGCAATTCCAACCGGCGATTTTACTATTCCAAACGAGATAACGAGTGTTCCCGCAAATGCCTTGAAAAATTGTACCGGTTTGACGAGTATAACGGTTTCGGACAATGTGACGAGCATCGGTTACGGAGCGTTGTCTGGATGTTCGTCTCTTGAAAGCATTACAATCCCATTTGTCGGAGCAAAAGCAAATGTCACAAGCAGTGATTACAAATATCCGTTAGGATATATCTTTGGCACTGACACTTATGACGGTGGTGTTGGAACAAAGCAATATTATTATGATAGTACATCAACAAGACATGAGCAGTATTATTATATCCCGTCATCGTTGAGGCATATTACAGTGTCGGGCGGAAACATTCTTGCTTATGCCTTTTATAATTGTAGAGATTTAACAAGCGTAACACTTTCCGATAGCGTTTCGAGTATTGGAGACTATGCTTTTGAATATTGTTATGGACTGGAAACTGTAAACTATACAGGAACAAAGGAGCAATGGGAAGCAATTTTCATTGGGGAGTATAATACACGCTTGATAAATGCTACTAAAAATTATGAGTATGTAGCATAAGATTATAATGAGGAAAAGTATGGAAACAACAAGAATAAGCATTGAAGATATTGTAAAGTTAAAATCCGAGATAGAGGAGTACAATGTTCGATTTGATAAGGGCGAATCGGGCAGGCAAGACGAGTTGATAGCAAAATTCTCAAAATTAAGCGAGATAAACGAAAACAACATAATTGCCGTTGCCGCGTTGATAAACACTCTGTATAGCACGCACATTTATCCGTCTGATTTTGAGAATCTCATTCAACAAATAATTAATGTGAATGATTTAAAAAATCGACTTAACAACGGTGATATTTCGTTGGTGTCGGAAATTTCAAAAGTCGGCAACAAAGAATATTTGTCGTTTGCGAGTAAGTTTTGCGCCTTTTTCAACAATGCAAAATATCCGATTTACGATAGGATTTCGCGTGAAATGTTGTCGGATATAAACAAAAAGTACGGTTTTACAAACAGGTTCTGCAAAGACAAAATCCCATATGACAGATTTGTTTCAATATATAATGCGTTTATAAGTGCGTTTGATTTGCAAAATTATACATATCGACAGATTGACAAATTTTTGTGGGGAAAAGGAAAAGATTTGGAAAAGTCAAAGAGGGAAAACCAGTAAGTGTTTGCGAATGAAAAAGAGGCATTTGTGCGACGGATTGTCGGTCAAATGCCTCTTTTTTGATTAGCGGTTTTTTGAATCAGTCCTCTTTGTCGGACATCGAATCGATTTCGGCGGTGGATTGACGCTCGCCGATTTTCATATCTTCGAGAGCGTAGGTGCGCACGTCGAAACTGCCGTCTTTCAACATAACCTTTACGCGGGCGGTTTGCTTTATCAAATCGTTTGATTCAACCGTGCCTTCGCCGTCCGGCGTTTTGACCTTGCTGCCGACTTTCGGCATAAGTTTGTACGTTTCGGTGTAATACGCGTTTTCGTATTTAAGGCAGCACATCAACCTTCCGCACACGCCGCTTATCTTTTGCGGATTGAGGCTCAATCCTTGCACTTTTGCCATCTTTATGGACACTTTTTCAAAGTCGGGAAGGTGAGTGGTGCAACAGCAGGGGCGGCCGCAAGGCGCGAGTGCGCCGCGCATTTTGGTGTCGTCGCGCTCGTATATCTGGCGAAGTTCGATGCGGACTTTGAATATTGACGCAAGCACGCGCACGAGTTCTCTGAAATCCACTCTGCCTTCGGCGGTGAAGTAGAAAATGAGTTTCGAGCGGTCGAAAGTGTATTCGGCGTCCACGAGTTTCATATTTATGTTCATTTCCGCCACTTTTTCACGAATGACTTTTAGGGCGTGTTCTTTGTCCTGATTGTTTTTTTCAAGGCGTTTCAAGTCCTCGTCCGTCGCTTTGCGGACTACGGGTTTGAGCGGTTGTACGACTTCGCTGTCATCGACTTCCTTGTTTGCGATGGTGCAGGTTGCGTATTCGGGTCCACGCGCCGTTTCGACGATAACGCCGTCGTTTTCCTCAAAGGTCAAGCCTTTGGGGTCGAAATAGTACACCTTGTTGGTGTTTTTGAATTTTATGCCTACGATTATTGCCATTTATGTTTTGCCTCCAACATTGAAAAGAGCAGGTCGTCCACGGTTGCCGTGGCGTTGACGTTGAGCGAGAGTTTGCGTCTTGCCGTGTTTATCTTGAAAAGGATTTCCGCAAGAGCGCGCTCCGAGTAACGTCCGCTCAAATTTATTATGTCCGATGATAAGTGTTTGGACAACATCAGATTTTGATTTTGTTTGCACACGAGCATATCGCGGAGGATTATGCTCAAAACGTCCAAAAGTCCGTTAAGATCCGACTCGCTCGTAACGATTCCGTCCACTCTTACGACGTCCGAACTGCGCGCGAGGTTGGTAAGAACGTAAATCGCGCACTTGTAAAGGTCGGCGTACTTGGGCGAAAGAGCGATTTTGCGCGCTTTGCCGAGTTGACCTTCGCTACACGCCGCCGCAACGGCGCAAGTGTTTTCGTCTATGCCGAGCGAGATAAGCGCGTTGTATACGACATCCTCGTCGAATACGTCCATAGCAACCCCTCTCGCACGCGATTTTATGGTGTCAAGGACGCTCGCTTCGTTTGCTACGCCAAGGAAAATCGTAACGTCTTTGGGCGGTTCTTCGAGAGTTTTGAGAAGTTTGTTTTGCGCCTGCGCATTCATTTGGTCCGCGCGGTGTATGAAGTAAATTTTGTGTCCCGAAAGCGGTTTGACGGGCACGGTGTCGAGCATTTGCTCGATGTCGTCAACCTTGATTTTGTCTTTGGTGGGGAAGACGTGGTATATGTCGGGGTGGTTGTTGTGAAGCACCTTTCTGCACTCTGAACATTCGAGGCAGGCGTTGCCGTTTTGACAATAAACGCTTGCCGCTACGAGCGTGAAAAATTCGTCGACGATTTCGTCGTCAGGGGATACGACCATATACGCGTGTCCGAGTCCCGAAGAAAAATCGTTGTGTATGAGTCCGTACGCACGCGAGGCGCGCAAGACTTTTTCAAAGGTGATTTCACTCACTTGACAGCACCTCTTTCTCTAAGTGCCGCTATAATCTTTTGCGACGTCACGTTTTTGTCGAAATCGGGTTTTATACGCACGAAACGAGGGTCTGAACATGCCATTTCTGCATTATAGCCCGCATAAACTCTGTCGTGGAAATCCGCCGATTCGAGTTCCAGTCGGTCGTCGGTAATGCGGAAAGTGCGCCACGCTTCGCTCGGTTTCAAGTCGAGGAAAATCGTGACGTCGGGCAAGAGTCCGTCTATTGCCGGCGCATTGATTTTCTTTATGAGGTCCGCGCCCAAACCGCGAGCGTAACCTTGATACGCAACGGAACTGTCCACGTATCTGTCGCACACCACGAGTTCGCCTCTTTCGAGCGCGGGCTTTATGACCTCGCGCACGAGTTGCGCTCTCGACGAGGCGTAAAGATACGCTTCGGTGACGCCCGTCATCTCGTCGTTTTCGGGGTTGAGAATGACTTTGCGGATTTGCTCGCTTATATGGGTGCTGCCCGGTTCACGCACATATACGGCGTGCTGGTTTGTGGATTCGAGATAGTCTTTAAGAAGTTTGAGTTGTGTGGATTTGCCTACGCCCTCGCAACCTTCGAATGATACGAACATATTGTCCCTCGTTTTCGTTGATTAGATTATTATATCACGATTGATTCGTTATGTCCAACGTTGCTCTCAATCCTCGTCCGCGGAATTTTCGCCGCGAAGAATGTAGTAGTCCTTTTCCGCCTTGATTTCCTTGACCGAACGATTGTCGTTGCCGTTGGTGTTGAAAGAGGAAAGGTGGGGCGTTATGCAATTCGTAAGCGACGTGTTGACGACGTAGTTTTGTGAATTGTGTCTTGCCCAGATTTTTGCGATTTTGTCCTCGCTCATCGTCTTGTAGTCTGCCTGCTCGTCCATTCCCTCGACGGCGGCGTCGTAGTTGAAAAGTCCCCACGACGAATGTTTTGCGGCGTGCTTGAAGTTCCAAGTGGTGAAGTTCCAGCCGAGTCCGCAATAGAGTTCCATAACGCCGTCCCACGCTTGTTCTTCCGTTTGCGAGGACTCTCTTCCCGTCGCGTTCACTTTGTCCTCGTGCGAGTCGGGCCATACGTTAAACTCGCCGATAAGGATAGGCACGTTGTACTTTTTGGTCGCGAGATTGTTTGCGGTGATTTGCAAGCCGTAATAGGTTGCGTTGGCAACGCCCGCGCTCGCCCAGTTGTAGTGGTGATATTGATATATCACGTTTTCCCAACCGTACTTTGCGGGGTCGGGCAGGTCGAAGGACGTCCAGCAGGATTCAACGCTTATGATATGATTTTTATCAACTTCGCGAATCGCCTTGTAAAGTTCGTCGAAATACGCGTGCGTTCTCGCCGTCGTGGTTTGGTTGCCGTTCTTTTTTATGCCCGGTTCGTTCATAAGGTCGTAAACCGCAACCGTCGGTTCGTTTTTGTAACGATTTGCAATCGCAACCCAAATTTCTTTCGTTTTTGCGCGGCAAATTTCGCCGATTTCGTCTTCGCCCCAAAGTCTGCCGCCGTCGGGATACGCAATGTCGCCCGTATGGTCGTTGCCGCTTTGAGAGCCTACCGCGCCGTGCATATCGAGTATGGCGTAAAGCGAATACTTTTTGCACATCTCGATTGCCCAGTCGAGTCGCGCGAACTTACTTTCGTCAACCGTGAGTTCGGCATACGGCGTGCGCTCGTAGTTGTCGCCGACTTTCTTTATCGGGTTCGTGAGATTCATATAGGTGAAGGGAATACGCACGCAATTCAAGCCGAGGTCTTTGATACGCTTGAAGTCGAGTTCGGTGACCCAGTTGTCCTCGTAAACGTCGAGAAGACGATTCATACCGTCCTCGCCGAATCTGTTTGCGAGTTCGAGCATCATATCTATCTGACCGTAGGTCGCGCCGACGTCGGTGGGTACGAGCCAACTCTCTTGCACGAGCCAACCGCCCAGATTCGTGCCGTAAAGACCGATTGCTTTGCCGTTTTCGTCAATAATCTTTGCGCCGTCCGTCTTTACGAACGTAACGCCGTCGCCGCTCTTGTCGTCGCCTTTGTCGTTGCAGGCGACGAGCGCGAACAACGTCGCGAATATCGTGACTATAAGCAATGCCGAAATAATACGTTTTTTCATAATTTTCCCTCTTTGTGATTGCGTCGTACCGATTATATCAATTTTTCAAGACCTATTCAATAGGCAAACGCCGCAAAACTTTCAAAAAATGCGAATATCGCGAATATCGCCGATATTTTGCGCCTCATATACGGCGCAAGAGACGTTCGAGTTTGCGCTCGCGCTTGACAATGTTCCGTTATGGTATTAAACTAAATATTATTATTTTTTGTAGAGGTAACTCGCGCTTATGGATTATAAGCAAATAGAAAGCAAATGGCAAAAGATTTGGGCGGACACCGGACTTTACAAGTTTGACCGTTCAAGAGTTGACAAAAAGTATTATTGTCTTGAAATGTTTTCCTATCCTTCGGGGGCGAAACTTCACGCGGGACACTGGTACAACTACGGACCTGCCGACACGTTCGCGCGCTTTAAGCGTATGCAAGGCTACGAGGTTTTTCAGCCGATGGGATTCGACGCGTTCGGATTGCCCGCCGAAAACTACGCCATAAAGACCGGTATTCACCCCGAGGAAAGCACGCTTAAAAACATCGCCACGATGGAAGGACAACTCAAGCGTATCGGCGCAATGTACGATTGGGACTACGAAATCAAAACCTGTATGCCCGACTACTACAAGTGGACGCAATGGATGTTCCTTCAACTCTACAAAAAAGGACTCGCCTACCGCAAGGAAGCACCCGTAAACTGGTGTCCGTCCTGCAACACCGTGCTTGCCAACGAGCAGGCGCAAGGCGGCGTTTGCGAAAGATGCGGAAGTCAAGTAACGCACAAGAACCTCAATCAATGGTTCTTCAAAATCACCGCGTACGCCGATGAATTGCTCGATTGCATAGACAAACTCGACTGGCCCGAAAAGACCAAACTTATGCAAAAGAACTGGATTGGCAGAAGTTACGGCGGCGAAGTCGAATTTCAAGTCAAAGACAGCGACGTCAAATTCAAAGTGTTCACGACGAGAGCGGACACGATATTCGGCGTAACCTACGTCGTTCTCGCGCCCGAAAGTCCGCTCGTGGATTTGGTCGTGACCGACGAGCAAAAGGCGGCGGTCGAAGAATACAAGGAAAAGAGCGCAAAAGTCACCGAAATCGACCGTATGTCCTCAACAAGAGAGAAGACGGGCGTCCCCACCGGCTCTTACGCAATCAATCCCGTCAACGGCGAAGAAGTGCCTATTTTGGTTGCGGACTACGTTATTGCAAGTTACGGCACGGGCGCGGTTATGGGCGTTGCCGCTCACGACGAGCGCGACTTCGTGTTTGCTCAAAAACTCGGACTTCCCGTAAAGAGAGTTATAAAGAGCAAGGACGGCTCGAACGACGAACTTCCGTTCTGCGAATACGGCGTACTTTGCAATAGCGGCGAGTTCGACGGTATGACGAGCGAAGAAGGCAAACTCGCAATCCTCAAAAAACTCGAAAAAGAAGGCAAGGGCGGTCTTAAAACCAACTATCGTTTGCGCGACTGGCTCGTAAGCCGTCAACGCTACTGGGGCGCGCCTATCCCCATCATTCACTGCGACCACTGCGGCGACGTTCCCGTTCCCGAAAAAGATTTGCCGGTGCGCCTTCCGATGGGCGTAAACTTTACGCCCGACGGCGAATCGCCCCTCAAAAAGTGCGACGAATTTATCAACACCGTATGTCCCGTTTGCGGACGTCCCGCAAAGCGTGACGCGGACACTCTCGACACGTTCGTCTGTTCGAGTTGGTATTATCTCAGATACGCCGACCCCAAGAACGAGAACGCGCCGTTCGACACCGAGTGGATAAACAAAATGCTTCCCGTGGACAAATACATCGGCGGTGCGGAACACGCCTGTATGCACCTTTTGTACGCGCGTTTCTTCACCAAAGCGTTGAGAGATATGGGCTATCTCAACTTTGACGAACCCTTCCTTTCTCTCGTTCACCAAGGCACGATACTGGGCCCCGACGGCAACAAGATGTCCAAATCAAAGGGCAACGTCGTCTCGCCCGACGACTCGATTGCAAAGTACGGCGCGGACATTTTCAGAGTTTATCTTATGTTCGGCTTCAACTACGTCGAGGGCGGTCCGTGGAACGACAACGGACTCGAATCCATCAGCCGTTTCTTCGACAGAGTGGAACGTATCGTCAAAAAGTGCTACGAAGTCAACTTTGACGATGCGCCTCTTTCAAAAGCGGAAAAGGAACTCAACCGCGTGCGCCACAACACGATAAAGTGCGTCACCAACGACCTCGGCGTATTCTCGTTCAACACAGCGGTTGCAAGACTTATGGAATTTGTCAACGCGATGTACAACTACGAAGCGAACGTGGCAAAGAAGAACGTAATCTACAAGGATTGCGCAAAAGACCTTGTGCTTTTGCTTGCGCCGTTTGCGCCGCATTTTTGCGAGGAACTTTGGGAAATGCTCGGACAAAAGTACAGCGTTTTCAATCAATCCTATCCGACGTTCGACCCTGCCGCAATGGTGCTCGACGAGGTTGAACTCGCCGTTCAGATCAACTCGAAGATGAGAGCAAAAGTCACCGTTCCGTCTTCGGCAAGCAAGGACGAAATCGAAAAAGCGGCACTCGAAGCCGTCAAAGACCAACTTTCGGGTGCACCCAAAAAGGTCATCGTCGTTCCGAACAGACTTGTGAACATAATCGCATAACGAATGCTTTAACGCACGAATTTGAAACATAAACCGCGCGTTTTGCAAATAAAATCATAAAAGACAATATCGACATCAGAGGAAAATACTATGTTGGATCTGGCAAGAATCAGAAACAATCCGCAAGAGGTGGTTGACGCCCTTGCAAAGAAAGGTTACGCCGCGGACTTTTCCCAAATCATCGAATGGGATGACGAAAGAAAGGCGACCATAACCCGAATCGAACAACTCAAAGCGCAAAAAAATAAGGTTTCGGCGCAAATCCCCGTTCTCAAAAAAGCGGGTCAACCCGTCGAAGCGATATTTGACGAAATGCGAAAACTCGGCGACGAAATCACAGAGGGCGACGCAAAGATAAACGACCTCGTTGCAAAAATCAACGACGCGCTTGCCTGTATGCCCAACATTCCCGACCCCGATCTTCTTCCCGGCGAAAAGGAAAACAACAAGGTCATCAAAATCGTCGGCGAACAACCCAAATTCGATTTTCCGCTCAAAAATCACGTCGACATCTGCACGGATCTCGGCTTGATCGACTACGAAAGAGGCGTAAAACTTTCGGGCAACGGTTTCTGGATTTACAGAGGCGTTGGCGCAAGGCTGGAATGGGCGTTGCTCAACTACTTCGTTGACGAACACCTCAAAGACGGTTACGAGTTTATTCTTCCGCCTTATCAACTCGGCTACAACTGCGGCTTCGGTGCGGGTCAATTCCCCAAATTCAGCGACGAGGTGTACTGGCTCGATTGCGACGAGGACAGAAAGCGCAACCGCTTTATGCTTCCCACCGCGGAAACCGCGCTCGTAAATATGTACGCGGGCGAAATCATCGACGAAAGCAAGTTGCCCATGAAGTTCTTTGCATACTCGCCTTGTTTCAGAAAAGAGGCGGGCAGTGCCAGAGCGGAAGAAAGAGGTATGATAAGAGGTCACCAATTCAACAAAATCGAAATGGTGCAATACGCTCACCCCGACCACAGCAAAGAGGCGTTTGAAGAACTCGTCGAAAAGGCTTCGAGACTCGTCGAGCAACTCGGCTTGCATTTCAGAGTCAGCAAACTCGCGGCAGGGGATTGCTCTGCATCTATGGCGAGAACTTACGATGTCGAACTTTGGATTCCGTCTATGGGTATTTACAAAGAATGTTCTTCCGTTTCCAACGCAAACGACTATCAGGCACGCCGCAACAACACTCGTTTCCGCGATTCCGAAACCGGCAAACCGCGCTTTGTGCATACTCTTAACGGCAGCGGTCTTGCAACGTCGAGACTTATCCCAGCAATCGTCGAGCAATTCCAAAACGCAGACGGCAGCGTAACCATTCCCGAGGTGCTTCGCAAGTATATGGGCGGAATGGAAAAAATTACAAAATAATCACGGTTTTTTAGGCAAAGCGCGGTTGCGCTTTGCCTTTTAATAATAAAAAAGTAACAAAAAAGGAAAAGGAAATTATGAGAGACGAACTCAAAAAGTACGGCGACGAAGCCTATGAAATGGTGAAATACGCCGCAAACGAGATAGGCCCGCGCCTTCCCGGCTCGGACAACGAGAAGAAGTATCACGAGTATATGTCGGACAAACTCAAAGAAATAGGACTCAACCCCGTCACCGAGAGTTTCGTTTTTGCGCCCCACGCGTCCATAGGCGGTTTGCCTTACGCAGGTTGGGCAGGAATAATCGGTTGTATACTCACGATTTTTGCGACTATGCTTGCGCATATCTCGGCGTATGCGGGACTTGCAACCCACTTCGTATGCACGGTGTATATGGCGTTCGTTTGGGTTTGGCTTATCGTCAGCGTGTTCAAGTACAACACTTGCTTCGATTGGTGCTTTAAGCACAAAGTGTCGCACAATACATATGCGGAACTTCTTCCCGAAGACGGCAAATACGACTATACGATTTTCCTTTCGGGTCACACCGACACCAGTTGGACGCTCAAACTCAGCGTGTCGCAAAACAAACTCGGTTTCGTCGGCGTGGTGCTTCGCTTGGGTATCGGTGCCATTGCCGTCGTCGTCGTGACGATATTGAGCGTCGTCGCTCTCATTCTCATAATGATACTGCAATACGGCTCTGCCGATTCGATGGGCTTCGAAGCTTTTATGAACACCGTCAAGGCGTACGATGTTCTTTCGCAAATCATTTTGTATTCGTCGCCCGTCGTCATCGTTTGCGCGTTTTTGCTCACGATGTACAACGAAAAGACGGAAGCAATCGCTTCTCCCGGCGCAATGGACAACGCAACCGGTGTTTCCATCGCATATCAAGTCGTAAAATATTACAAGGAAAATCCCGACAAAATGCCCAAAAATTGCCGCATTGTCGATTGCAACGTAGGCGCGGAAGAATCGGGACTTCGCGGCTCGATTGCATTCACTCGCAAGCACAAAGATGACGGTATGCTCGACAATGCCTACCAAATCAACATTGACTCTATCGCCGACCACGAGCATTTTGAGGTCATTCACGGCGACAGTTGGCTTTGCCCTCGCTTCGACAAGGATTTGGAACGTATGTTCAAAGAGTCTATGAGGGAAGCGGGTATCGAAAAACCCGGTGACATCGCAAACCCCGTCGGCGGTTGCGATTCCACGCCTTTCCAAAAAGCGGGCGTGAAATCCATCACTTTCGCCGCACAAAATCCCGTTATGAGCGATTATTATCACACCTATCGCGACGTACCCGAGCGTTTCTCGTCCGAAACGGTGGGATTGGGGTTGGACGTGGTGTTGCGCGTCATTTCCAAAATCGACGAAAGCCGCACCAAATAGCGAATAACTTTGTCAGAGCCACCCGCCCGACAACTCATTTACTATCAGTAAATTAGGGTTGCGGTTCGGGTGGCTCTTTCTCGTTCTTCATCTATTTGGCGCGACTTTCCAAAGTTTAATAAAAACAAATAACAGCGGCAACGCACTTTCATTTTGAGAGTGCCTCTTTCTCTTCCTCTACAAAAGTAACCGTCGCGTACCCTAATTGAAGATTCCCCCTTCCTCACGTGTTTCCCCTACCGCCGTTCCCCCTCTGCATACTTT
>OHKP01000151.1_pt1 | contig 48713 bp, 37 predicted proteins | sample 1568861 | NCBI WGS metagenome assembly OHKP01 (sample SAMEA3879524, study PRJEB24766) | human gut metagenome | biome: human-associated habitat; feature: feces | place: USA | collected 1985/1987 | reverse complement strand
GAGCAGGAAGAAACCGCCGACAGCGAAGCTGAAATTAGCGATGAGCAAAATTACACCGCCACCGAAGAACCCGTAAGCGAGCCTGTCGAGGACGCAGTAAAGGCATTTGAAGAAATAGCCGAGCAGGAAGAAACCGCCGACAGCGAAGCTGAAATTAGCGATGAGCAAAATTACACCGCCACCGAAGAACCCGTAAGCGAGCCTGTCGAGGACGCAGTAAAGGCTCTTGAAGAAATAGCCGAGCAGGAAGAAACTGCCGACAGCGAAGAAAAGTCGCTTGAAGAACAGTTCCACGCTATAATGGCAGAGGAAACCGCAAGCGAGCCTGTTTCTTCTGTTCGTACAGCTGAGTCTGTAGAGGACGCATTGAAAGAATTCGGCGACTTTATAGGAATATCCGAAATCGCTGACAGCACCGGAAGCACCGGAAGCTCCGAAGATATTTCGGACGACGATCTTGAACAGACAAGCGGTATTTTTGAGGAAAGTACATTATCCGATGAGCTGTCCGAAACTCCGGACGAGCCGATTGACGCTGACGAAAAGCCGAGAACTATGGACTTCTTCGATTTGCCGGACGAAGCATATACGCCTGTACAGCTTACCGAAGAAAAGCACGATGAGAATGTTGCCGAGGTAGAGGATCTGTTCGGAAATCTGCTTATGGATGACGAGCCTGAGGTAAAGAAAACATTTAACGATCCTTCAGAGGTATTTTCACTGTTCGATACGGCTGACGGCGGACAGGACGATTTCGATAAGTACAGCGATGAAAAGATTGAGGAAGAAAACGAGAAAAAGAAGACCAGCGATACAAGAAAGTACATAGCGCAGGATATTGCGGATAATATCGCATCGTTTGCACAGCTGCTTGAACCGCTCAATGCCATCAAGGAGAACAAGATACGCAGTAAGAGCGGTATACTGTTCGACTGGGAAATGAGGATACAGGCGCTTATAGGCGATCTGCCGATAAAGACGTACTGGAGAAACAACTTCCGCAATTATGAGATATGGAGCGATGAAAAGTGCATGGAAAAGGCAGGCGAGCTGCTCTCTATGCTTGAACTTGTCGGAATAGTGCGTGATAAGGCAAAAGAGGTCGTGATAGACAAGGATACGCTTGATTTCTATTCGGCACAGAGCGAGCATCTCAACAATGATTTCCATATAGGAGAAACGGTCGTTGTTACACGGCCGTGCTGGAAAATAAACGGACACCCTGCAAGAAAGGGCGAAATTGCCAAGAAAGCACCGTTTGCGGAATTCAGCCGTAAGAAAGTATCACCGCTTGAAACTATGCTGAGAGAAAACAGCTGTTCTGACGGGGATGTTAATATTCCCGTTACGGAGGACAATTTCTGTACATACGACCGTGATATACCTTATGTAAAGAGGGCAATCGCCGAAGGCTTCTGCAAGTGCGCAGTAAGACGTATGGAGGACGGAGGCGCTCTGGCATTCTTCTATGAGGTTATTTCAGAAGGCGAAAATGTTCACTATTCGCCGTGTACGCTGAGATTCGAGGTAAACATTGACAAGAATGCAAATGTTGTCGGAAGATTCAGAAGCGAAAAAGTGTAAAAAGGAAAAGTGATATGTATACAAAAAGGCACCGCCAAAGCGGTGCTTTTTTCGTTTCACTTCACAATTGACTATGGGTACGGAATATGTTAAAATCTATAACGTAAAAAGAATATTGGTCTAATTGGAAACGCACATCCCCCGGATGATAACGAACAACACAATAAAGTGCAAATTGTTATTATCAGGAGGAATTTTTTATGCCAAAAAACTTATTTCAGGAAATCGTGTTTACCGTTATGATGGTGTTCGTTATGGTATACGCCATGATATGCTATAATATAGCTCTTAATATCGGCGGCATGACAAATGAGGTCTTTTTACTTGCTTTCAAAGAACTTGTGATAATGGGACCTATTGCTTTCGTGCTTGATATTTTTTTAGTCGGCAGGATAGCAAAGTACAAGACTTTTAAAATAATTAATCCTGAACGTGATAATCCGTTTTTCATAGTTCTCGGTATCTCGGTTATTTCGGTTATCTTTATGTGTCCGCTTATGAGCCTTGCCGCAACTCTTCTGTTCAAAAATGCAGGAAGCGAAGTTATTGCGGTGTGGATTCAGACAACGATAACCAATTTTCCTATGGCTCTGTGCTGGCAACTCTTTTTTGCAGGTCCTGTTGTAAGAACTGTTTTCTCGCTTATATTCAGAGAGAAGAAAGCTTTACAGAAGGATGAAACGAAAGAAATGCCTGAGGTAGAGGTACAGTAATATCAAAGCCACGATTTTTTATCATCGTGGCTTTAGTTATATTTATTTGCCGGATTTATTTAATCAGTGAAAAACCGAGAACTACAACGCCGAGTATAACAAGTATTATACCGGTTACACGATTAAGCGTTTTCGGACTTGCCTTATTCGCTATCTTTGCGGCTATTCTTGCAAAGATAAGCGTGAAGATTATGCAGAGGATGAACGGGAGCATATCCGGAAGTCCGCCTATCGCAAAGTGCGAAACAGAGCCTGTAAGCGCAGTGAATGTCATAATAAATACGCTTGTACCTACTGCGGTCTTAAGCTCATAGCCCATAACGCTCGTGAGCAGGAGGAGCATCATCATACCGCCGCCCGCACCGATGAATCCGCAGATGAAGCCGACCATAATACCGCAGATGATTGACTTTATCAATACCGATTTTGCGGATCTTGCGCTCATATCGGCTTTTGTGGTCATTACAGGCCTTACTATGAATTTAATGCCGAGCAAAAGCGTCATGAATACCGAGAAATTGCCCATTGTAACCGACGGCACAAGGCTTGAAACGAAACTGCCGACAACAGTGAAAATAAGCACTGTTATCATCATCACAAGCCCGTTTTTAATATCAAGGTTTTTGTTCTTTCCGTATGTGTAAGCCGATACGGCACTTGCCAGAACATCTGAGGCAAGGGCGATTCCGACAGCGGTATACGGCTCTATACCGAGAAATGTAACAAGCATAGGCGTGATTACCGCCGCCGCACTCATACCGGCAAACCCTGTTCCAAGACCTGCGCCAAGACCTGCAAGCAGGCAAACGGCGGTCGTTATAAGATATTGCATTATTTGTCGCTCCTTTTTCTGTTTATATTGTCCAGTATTTTAATATGGTATCTTTCAAATGCGGCGATTTCGTCATCGGTAAATCCGTCAAACAGAACAGCCGCAAAATCGCTTTGTTCCTTTTTGCCGTATGTGACAACAGGTTTTGCCTTTGCCGTCAGTGAAAGATGCACGCTTTTTTTGTTTCCGTCCTTATAAGTACCTGTCAGCAAGCCCTTTTCGCACAGTGATTTTACAGAAACCGAAACCTGCGATTTCAGTATACGGCGGACCTTTGAAATATCCGCCGCCGTGTCATAGCCGGGGTTGTTCGCAAGGAACATAATTATATCCGTTTCTGCGGCTGAGAGAGAAAACTTTGCCATAATGCGCTTTCTGTACACGCTGTATTCGTCCTCTGCGGCAGAGATGAAATTCCAGAAGCTGCTTGTAGTCATATGCCTGTCCTTTCTGTCAAAAGATAATATTGTTCATTTTCGAACAATATTATTATAGTTCAAAAATGAACAATTGTCAATAGCCGATGTTAAAATTTCCGCTTGAAATCACGGATTTGTTTTAATTACAAACATTTTTAAAACACCTCTTGACAAATATAAAAATAGTGTTATAATATATTTTAGCACTCAGAGTGATAGAGTGCTAAACCGGTTGCGATCGGTGTAAATTCAGTATTATCGCCGCTATATAAGGCGCAGGCATAGAAAGGAAATGATTTTTATGGCAAAAAAGGCATTCAAGGCAGAATCAAAGCGTTTGCTTGATATGATGATCAATTCGATCTACACTCATAAGGAGATATTTCTGCGTGAGCTTATTTCAAATGCAAGCGATGCGCTTGACAAGCTGTATTTCAAGTCATTGACGGAGAATCTCGGCATAGAGAGAAAAGACCTCGGCATAGACCTTGCGGTTGACAAGGAAAACCGTCTTATAACAATTACCGATAACGGTATCGGTATGACAAAGGACGAGCTTGAAAATAATCTCGGTGTTATCGCAAACAGCGGTTCATTCAAATTCAAGAACGACAATACCGATACAGAAAAGGATGATATAAACGTTATCGGTCAGTTCGGTGTAGGCTTCTACTCTGCTTTTATGGTAGCGTCTGAGGTTACTGTCGAGTCTAAGGCTTACGGCAGTGAGCAGGCATATAAGTGGTATTCGCAGGGCGTAGACGGTTATACTATCACAGACTGTGACAAGGAAGATGTCGGCACAAAGATAACCCTTAAGATAAAGGAAAATACCGAAGAAGAGGAGTACGACGAGTATCTTCAGGACTACAAGCTCCGTATGATAGTAAAGAAGTATTCCGATTATATCCGTTATCCTATCAGGATGGAGGTAAGCCATCAGCACCTCAAGGAAGGCACTGAGAACGAGTATGAAACACATACCGAGATAGAAACGCTCAACAGTATGGTACCCATCTGGAACAAGAGCAAGTCTGAGCTTAAAGACGAGGACTATAATCAGTTCTACAAGGAAAAGTTCTTCGACTATGACGATCCTATCGCACATATCCATACAAAGACAGAGGGTACCGCAACATATAATGCACTGATGTACATTCCGTCAAAAGCTCCCTTCGACTACTATTCAAAGGACTATGAAAAGGGCTTACAGCTTTATTCGAACGGCGTTCTTATAATGGATAAATGCCCCGATCTGCTCCCCGACTATTTCAGCTTTGTAAAGGGTCTTGTTGACTCTGCGGATCTGTCGCTCAATATCTCCCGTGAGATGCTGCAGCACGACAGACAGCTCAAGATAATCGAAAAGAGCCTTGAGCGTTCTATCAAGAACGAACTTACAAAGATGCTCCGCAACGACCGTGAGAGATACGAAAAGTTCTGGAAGGTGTTCGGACTTCAGATAAAGTTCGGCGTATACAACGGCTTCGGCGCAGGCAAGGAATTGCTTAAGGATCTGCTGCTGTTCTATTCTTCATACGAAAAGAAGCTGGTAACTCTTGAAGAGTATGTTTCAAGAATGAAGGAAGATCAGAAGTACATCTACTTTGCAAGCGGCGAAACTGTAGACAAGATAGACAAGCTCCCCCAGACCGAGCTTGTAAAGGATAAGGGCTATGAGATACTTTATCTTATCGACAGCGTTGACGAGTTTGCTTTACAGATGATGGTCGACTATAACGAAAAGCAGTTCAAGTCAGTATCCGCAGGCGACCTTGACCTTGAAACTCCCGAAGAAAAGGAAGAAATGAAGGCTAAGGCTGAGGAAAGCAAGGATATGTTTGCTTTCATGAAGGAATCGCTCGGCGGTAAGGTAAAGGATGTAAGACTGTCAAAGATACTGAAGTCCCACGCAGTATGCCTGACCAGTGACGGTCTGCTTTCAATAGAGATGGAGAAGGTGCTCAGCCAGATGCCCGCAGAGCATGACGCAAAGGCTGAAAAGGTGCTGGAGATCAATGCAGAGCATCCTATCTATGAAACGCTGAAAAAGCTGTATGAAACGGATAAGGACAAGCTGAAAACATACAGCGAGATTCTGTACGATCAGGCACTTCTTGTTGAGGGTATGCCTATAGAAGACCCCGTTGAGTACAGCAACAAGATATGCTCGCTTATGGTATGATAATTATATCAAAAATATCGTAAGCTAAAAACGGTAATAAAAACGCTCCGACAGGTGTTCCTGTCGGAGCGTTTTCAGCTTATGTCAATAGATTTTCGGAAGCGATCCGAGAGTTAATGAATATTTGCTTGCGTACATTTTCTTTATAACCGATTTTTCAGTGTATTTTTCACTGTAATTACTGCCGTTAACGGTAAACTCGCCGCCCCATGTCATGAACCAGCTCCACAGTGCGTTTATGCTCACGGCGGAATCTATATCAAAGATACAGCCGTTTTCTGTGAGAGCCGTTATCTTTGTTTTACTGCCGTAGTTTATCGCCTGTCTGAAACGGCTTACCTGAGGATCGTAGACGTGATTTCCGGGATAGATGTCCTCGCCTACAATATCAACATATTCGTCACCCGGATACCAGTCGGCGCTCTGACCGTTATAGACCCAGATAAGATTGTTACAGCCGTATGTATTTGTAAGCTCTTTATAAAGGTATTTCCACAGCTTTTTGTATGCGTCTGAGCCTTTTGCGCCCCACCAGAACCAGCCGCCGGAGCCTTCGTGAAGAGGTCGCCATATAACCGGTACGCCTGCTTTTTCAAGGCGCTTTAACTGCTTAGCTATTTCCTTGATATCACGGTCAAGCAGTTTCTTTCCTTTTGCGTCCTGACCGTTCATAACCTTTGCTATATCGAATTTACTACTTTGCGTATAGAAGCCGCCCCACCAGCCGTCAGGACTGTTGGCGGTGCTGTTAAGGTATTCGGTCGGAGCGTTCCAGTGCCAGCAGAATGTTACGATACCGCCCTTGTTGGCAAATTCTATCGCCTTTTCAACAGCGGAGGATGATGCGCCGAATGCCGTTCTTGACGGAGTGTAGTCCATCATATCGAGTCCAAGCAGTGCAGGGTAGTCGCCGGTAAGATTTTTTATCGCTTTGAATTCGTTGCCGTTTATTCCGCCGTCACACTGCTGACCTGTGATTACATATTTTCCGTAGCTGTCCTTAAGGAAACTGTACAGCTTCTTTGTGTTTGCGGTGGAGTTTTTGTTGACAAGAGATGATGTGACGTTATAGGTGCTGTCGCTTATTTTTGCACCCGTCTTTACTGTTATTTTATCAAGCTCTATCCAGCCCCATGACTTGATTATACGGATATTGTGGTCGCCTTTTGTAAGGCTTACCGCACTTACGGTGTAATCCGAGAATTTATTGTTCTCACTGGTGAAAGTGCCTACCTTCTTACCATCGGTATAAATGTCGTTTTCTTTGGGACCGCCGATGCCCATTGAGCGTATTACAATATCATAAATACCGTCTGACGGAACATTTATTTTAATCTGGCAGTAGGAGCGGTCATTTTCGAATTTACCTACCGACTTTCCGCCGGATGCGTTGCCGCCTGATATGACGGACATATCGTTTGACAGCTTTCCATTTTCCGCTTCATAGGTTTTCGAAAAGTTCAGCGGCTTGTCGTCAGTCTGCTTTAAGGTTGTTGTGGTAGTCGTTGCGGAAGGCTTTTTGGTGGTATCGGCGGCGGTTGCAGACGCAGGCTTGTTTGTTGCTGAACCTGTGTTGTTTGCGGGCTTGCTTGACGTAACGGCAGAAGAACCGGTTTCCTGCTTGTTTGTCGAAGGCTTTGACGTTTCAAAAGAAGCATCGGACGAGTTGTTTTGCTTGTCTGAACTGTCAGATGACGAACTGTTCTGCTTATCGGAGCTTGTTTTATCAGAAGCGTCTGACGAGGTATCGTAAGACGAACCGCTGTCTAAGGAGGTATCCTGCGATGCGGCTTCGGCAGAAGACACTGCCGAAGCTGATGATGAACTGTCGGCTGACAAGGTGCCGTTATCGGCACTGCAGCCGCAGGCGGATATTATTACTGCCGCACATAAGATAAGGGAGATGATGCGTTTTTTCATTTTTCTTTTCCTTTTCCATTTCCGTTTGCCTGCCGTAAACGTGATAAGACAGGACTTGTATTCGATTACACAAAGATTATACTATATAAGCGCACAAAAGTCACGCCCATATTTTTCTTGTTGCAAAATCCGTGATTATCACCAATAGTGGCTACGAGGATTTATCACATATTCACAAAATAGCAAAACAAGTCTTGCAAATTTAACTTAAATGGTGCATAATACTTGTGTAAAGGTTTACATGAAAATTAAGCAAGCGTGCTTTAACAAGAAAGGAACAAGGAATGAAGTACAGAAAAATAACAGCGGTCATACTTGCGGTAGCAACGGCGATATGTGCCGCAGGCTGTAACGGAAACGATAATTCGGGAACATCGTCAAGCGGCGACGTGACCTCATCGGGCAGTGGCGACAGCAGTATGACAAGCGATAATACAACATCTGGAGGCAATTCGGGAACGGCTCAGGCACAGTTTACGTTCAGCCAGGTAGCTATGGGCGGCGGCGGATTCGTAAGCGGCGTATTTGCAACAAGCGAGCAGGGCTTATATTATGCCCGTACAGATGTCGGCGGTGCATATCGTTATAATAAGGATACTCAGAAGTGGGAATCCATGTCTTACGATATAAGTGAGGAAGACAGAGGTCTGCTCGGTATAGACGGTCTTGCATTCGGAGAAAAAGATCCTAACAAGGTATATATGCTTGCAGGCACGGAGTATTTCAGCAACGGCAAAACCTGCCTTCTATACTCCGATGATTACGGCAAAACGTGGAACCGTACCGACCTTACGGATATGATAAAGGCACACGGAAACGGTATGGGCAGAGGAAACGGCGAGCGTATTGCGGTTGACCCCAAGAACAGCGATATAGTATATGTCGGCGGAAGAACAGGCGGTATGATAAAGTCGACTGACGGCGGAAAAACGTTCACTGCGCTTGATATGGGAACAAAGACGACAACATCAAATGGCAACGGTATATGCAGTATCATAATCGACCCCAAGTCGGGCGATGACAGTGCCTGCACAACTATATATGCGGCTGTTTCGAGAATACAGGAGGAAAACCTTTATAAATCGACCGACGGAGGCGTTACATGGAATTCTGTTGCAGACGCACCTAAGGGAATCATGGTTCAGAGAATGAAGTACAACGGTGACGGCAAGATCGTCATTACCTATGCCAATACCGAAGGGCCATGGAACAATAACAGAATTGCCGGCGGCGTAAGAATTCTCGATATGTCGAACGATTCGTTGACAGATATTTCTCCTGCAAAAAAGAGCTTCGGTGATGTGGTGATAGATCCTTCAAACCCCGACAGAATGGTTGCCTGCACAGAGAACATATATGTTCCTCAGCCTAACGGTCAGTACGGCGATGAATTCTATGTTACTACGGACGGCGGCAAGAACTGGACGCTTCTCAACGAAAAGATGAAGATGAGTGACGGCGGAGTAGAGTGGATCTCGACAGCGTCTATGCACTGGTGCAGTTCAATGGCGATTGATCCCAATAACACAAATAAGATAATGGTGGTATCCGGTAACGGTGTGTTCACCTGCGATAATATATGGGATGAAAGCCCCGAATTCTACTTCTTCTCAAAGGGCATAGAAGAAACTGTTCCGTATGATATAATCAGCATACCCGGCGGTAAGCTGGTAAGCGTTATAGGCGACTATGACGGTTTTGTACAGGATAGTGCCGAAGAATACGGTATGGTACATAACAGCGTTGCAGGCTCAATGACCGGTCTTGCGATAGCGGCAAAGGCAACTGATATATGGGTAAAGTGCGGCGGCAGTGAAGAAAAGCCGGGCTTCTGGTATACGCTTGACGCAGGCAAGAAATGGGTGAATGTTACCGTTTCGCCGCTTGAGAGCGGAAAGATCGCTTACGGCGGCTATGTGGCAGTTTCTGCTGACGGAAAGAGATTCTTCTGGGCACCCGGAAACGACAGCAGCATCTACTATTCCAACGATCAGGGCAAGACCTGGACAAAGAGCAATGGTGGAGTAGGCTCAAAGAAAATCATCTGCGACCCCGTAAACCCCGATTATGTATATGCCGCAAGCGGCGGTGCGTTCTTCTACAGCGAGGACGGCGGAAAGACATTTACTCAGAATATGACGCTTTCTGTATTCACTGCGGCAAGACCTGTGGTCGCACCCGGCAAGGAGGGCGTTGTATACTATCCTTCAATGGGACTTCAGGTATCAACAGATAACGGCAAAACATTCACAAGAATGGATTCTTTAGCCGCTTGTCTGGCGGTAGGTCTTGGCAAGGGCAAGACGGACAGCGATCCTTATACCATATTCGTATGGGGCAAGCCCACAAACGATGATTCCATAGGCCTTTACTGGTCTGAGGACGAGGGTAAGACATGGAGCAAGATAAGCGATGATCAGCATCAGTTCGGCGGTCCCGGCAACGGATATTTTGTTGTAGGCGATATGAACAAATACGGCAGAGTTTATATGAGCACAGTAGGACTTGGCGTTGTATACGGGGATCTTGTGCAGTAAGCAGAAAAAGATAAAATATAAGCGGAGCAGATTTCCATCTGCTCCGCTTTTGTTTATCGTTTATTTACTTTGCAGTCTTGCACGGATTCTTGCAAAGAGTGACTTTCTCGGCTCTTTATAGAGCTTTTGTGCCTGCTCGGCTTCCTGATATGCACGTTCATAGAACAGCTTGTGTACCTCTATGTGTTCCTCGCCCGGCATAGCTCTTTTATGGCGGTAGATTCCGTCGCTTCCCTGCACACGAGCCTTGACGTTATCCTTGAGCATTGTGTTGAATATATCAACCGCCTTATCGGAAATTATCTTATCCTTCAGCGGTACGGCAACCTCCACACGTCGCTCGGTATTTCTGGTCATAAAGTCTGCGGAAGAAATATATACCTTCCTGCGTTCGCCCTTGCCGAAAATATAGATACGGCTGTGTTCAAGGAAACGTCCGACTATCGAAATGACCGATATGTTTTCGGTGTAACCCGGCACTCCTGCGATAAGACAGCAGATACCTCTTATTATCAGCTCTATCTTTACTCCCTGACAGCTTGCTTCTATCAGCTTGTCTATAATATCCTTGTCGGTGAGCGAGTTCATTTTAAGGCCGATATAGCCGTTAGTACCGTAAGTTATCTCGTTGTCGATCATTTCCACAATGCGTGACTTGAGGCATTTAGGCGCTACAAGCAGTGTTGTACTGCTCTCAACTGTCGTACCGAGCGACAGAGCATTGAACACGGTGCTTGCGTCCGCACCTATGTCCTTATCCGATGTCATCAGCGTAAGGTCGGTGTAAAGACGTGAGGTTTTCTCGTTATAGTTACCTGTGCCTATCTGAGTATAATATCTGATGTTGCTTCCCTGCTTGCGTGTTATCAGCAGCAGCTTTGAGTGTACCTTCAGAGCGTCAAGACCGTATATTATCTTAACGCCTGCCTCCTCCATCTTCTTGCTCCAGCCGATGTTGTTTTCCTCGTCAAATCTGGCACGAAGCTCAACAAGCGCCATTACCTGTTTGCCGTTTTCTGCGGCTCTTATGAGAGCGCTTACGATTTCGCTGTTTCTTGCGACACGGTAAAGCGTTATCTTTATGGAAGAAACGTAAGGATCGTCAGCCGCCTCATCAAGCAGACGCAGGAAGTTCTTGAACTTGTTGTAGGGGTACGACAGAAGTATATCGTGCTGTGAAAGCTGGGCGAACATACTCTCGTACGGGTTTACCATTATTGAATTCTGCGGAGAAACCTGATTGTAGAAAAGCTCGCTCCTGTTTTCAAGCTTATCCTCAAGTGCGGACATAAAGCCGAAATCAAGAGGACAGCTCTGCATAAACGAGAAGCTGTCTGACAGCTCAAGGTAATCAAGCATACGCTTTACAAGCTCCGGTGAAGCGTCGTATGAAAACTCGGCTCTTACCGGCATCAGCTTCTTTCTCTTGCGACACAGTTCTTCCATTACGTTTCTGAAGTCCATATCGTGATCGTAAAGAGCCTCGTTCACATCAATATCGGCATTTCTTGTAACACGCATGATACAGCGGTTTTCAACGAAGAAATTCGGGAACAGGGTATCAATGTAATGCAGTATCACATCCTCTGCCAGAACATATCTCAGATTCTGACCGGGCAGGAAAATAACACGGGGGAAATCCCTGTCGCATTCCGCACTCAATATTCCCACAAGCTGCTTTTTCTTTTCCTCGTTTTTGCTTTTGAGCAGAGTGCCGATATATATCGCTCTGTTCTTTAAGAACGGGAACGGGTGGTTCTTGTCTATAATGCTCGGAGAAAGCAAAGGGAGAATTTCTCTTTCGAAATACAGCCTTAAGAACAGCTTATCGTCGCCCTTAAGGTCGGCGGGCTTTTTAAGCTCGGCATACTCGCTGAGCTTTGCCGAAACCTCTGAAAAGGCGCAGTCCTTAATATAGAGCAGATCCTTTACCCTGCGTGCGATTTCCTTAAGCTGTCTTGCGGCAGTCATACCCGTCTTGTTCTCGCACTTTTGAGGGTCTACCAGATCCTGATCATACAGTGAGCCGACACGGACCATAAAGAATTCGTCCAGGTTGCTTGTGAATATTGATATAAACCTCATTCTCTCAAAGAGCGGAACATTTACGTCCTGCGCTTCTTCGAGTACACGCTGATTGAATTTCAGCCACGATAATTCACGGTTATCATAAACGTTGCTGTCTGTCATAAATTACCTCTTTTAATGGATTAAATACGGTCTGAAGGTGTAAAGGGAATGTAAAATATCCCGTAATATGAATATAACCGCCCGCTTTCACGGGCAGTTATTGTTCGTTCTTTACTTGTTTGCCTGTTCAAGCGACGCTCTTATAAAGTCCTTGAATAAGGGGTGCGATCTGTTGGGACGTGACTTGAATTCGGGGTGGAACTGAACAGCCACGAACCAGGGGTGAACGCTTCTCGGAAGCTCAACTATTTCAACAAGCTTTCCGTCGGGCGACTGACCTGCGATAACAAGACCGCTCTCTGTCAGCTGCTTGCGGAATACGTTGTTGAACTCATAGCGGTGGCGGTGTCTTTCATAAATAAGCTCATCGCCGTAAACCTCACGGGAAATAGTACCTGCTTCAAGCTTGCAGGGATATAAGCCAAGACGCATTGTACCGCCCATATCAACATCCTTCTGGTCGGGCATAAGGTCGATAACGTTCTGCTCGCCTTCGTGGAATTCGCTTGAATTTGCGTCTGTAAGACCTGCTACATGACGTGCAAATTCGATCGTAGCCATGTGCATACCAAGACAAAGACCGAGATAGGGCTTTTTATGCTCTCTTGCGTAGCGGACAGCTTCAATCTTGCCCTCGATGCCTCTGTCACCGAAGCCGCCGGGAACGAGAATGCCGTCGCAATCATGCAGAAGCTCGTCTGCCGTTTCAGGAGTAACCTCTTCTGAATTGATGAGTTTTATTTCAACGTGTGATTCGTTCTCGAAGCCTGCGTGACGCAGGGATTCCATAACGGAAATATAAGCGTCGGGGAGTGCAACGTACTTGCCTACAAGACCGATTACGGTATTCTTTGTGGCGTTGTACTGACGCTGAACCATATCCTCCCATTCCTTGAGATCGGGAACACGGGGATCAAGTCCGAGATGATCGCATACTACCTTTGCAAGGCCTTCCTTTTCAAGCATAAGAGGTACTTCATAAAGAGAAGGAGCGGTAAGGTTCTGGATAACGTCCTGCTTGCGAACGTTACAGAAGCTGGCAATCTTATCTCTCATATCCTGAGGAATCTCCATCTCGCTTCTGCAAACGAGAATGTCGGGCTGAATACCGAGTGAGAGAAGCTCCTTTACACTGTGCTGCGTGGGCTTAGTCTTCATCTCGTTGCTGCCTGTGATGAAGGGGAGGAGAGTAACGTGGATATAAACAACGTTTTCTCTGCCTACATCCGAAACTACCTGACGGATAGCCTCAAGGAAGGGAGTGCTTTCAATATCTCCGACCGTACCGCCGATTTCGGTTATAACAACATCTGCGGTGGTTTCGGCTGAGTTTGCAACTCTGTATATTCTTGATTTGATTTCGTTTGTTATGTGAGGGATTACCTGAACCGTGCCGCCGAGATAATCTCCACGACGTTCCTTATTAAGAACTGTCCAGTAGATCTTACCTGTTGTTACATTGCTGTACTTTGAAAGGTTTTCGTCTATGAAACGTTCATAGTGACCGAGGTCGAGGTCGGTTTCGGCACCGTCGTCTGTTACGAAAACTTCACCGTGCTGATAAGGACTCATCGTACCGGGGTCAACGTTTATATAGGGGTCGAACTTCTGGATAGTTACCTTGTAACCTCTCATCTTGAGCAGTCTTCCGAGTGAAGCCGCCGTGATACCTTTTCCGAGTCCCGACACAACGCCGCCGGTGACGAATACATACTTTGTAGCCATTATTTTGTTCCTTCCCTTGAGCTTTTCCTGCCCGTCGTATTGATTTTATATGTCAATTTGAAAAATAAACACTACTCACTATTATACTAAATCCGTTCGGCTTTTTCAAGTGCTTTTCGATTATTTAAAGTTGCTTTACGGTGTACAAAATAAACAAATAACCTTTTTGGTATTTGTGCATATCGTTTAATTTTGAAAAAGTGTAGAAAATTTATGTGAAAAATGCTAAAATTAAAATAAGCATCTCTATAGTGTTTTTTAAATTTTGTACATATAAAGCCAGCAAAATCCTTGATTTTCTATAAACGGAAAAAGATGCAAAAATCCCTTTGTTCAAAGGAAAGGAAAGTAAAAATGAAAAAGACTGTTTTGCGTGCCGCCGCAATAGCTGTAGTGCTTGCTATGGCAGGCTCTGCTTCCGGATGCTATTTTTTCCCGGAGGAAGAAAAGCTGCTCGATCCGCCTGTGCTTAAGGTGGAGGATGTTACATATTCTACCTATAAGGCGGTAAAGAAGACTATAATAAACAAGGCGAGTGCGACCGGCTACTGCGTATCCGAGCTGCAGCAGGACTGTTCGTTTACAGAGCGTGACGGAACTCTTAAAACGATATATGTCAGAGCGGGAGATACGGTAAAGAAGGGCGACCTTATCGCCGAATACAACACCGGAGATCTTGAATACGAGATACGCACTCAGGAGCTTAAGGTCCAGCAGGCGCAGAATACATACGGCTCAAGCGGTGCGGAGAATGACCGTTTACAGCTTGAGATCGAGAAGAATACACTGGCACAGCTTCAGAACGAGTACGATACCTCCAAGCTGTATGCGCCGTGTGACGGACTTGTAAGCTTTGCGGAGCGTATGAATGCCGGCTCAAAGGTACAGGCGTACAAGGTTATCGCTACAATAATAGATCCCGATAAGATATATGTAAAGGCGACCGTCAACGATGATAAAAAATTCACAAAAGGTCAGGAAGTTACAATAACTATCGACGAGCAGGATTACAAGGGTACTATAGTAAAAACGCCTGTTGAGGCAAAGGAACAGGGTGACGAGGATACAAGCTCGATATATGCTGAGTTCAAGGGCAGTCTGCCCGGTTTCAGCAAGGTAGGAACGGTTGCGGATATAAGCTATATCAAGGAACAGGCGGATAATGCGATCGTAATACCGAAGTATCTTGTAAAGACGCTGTCGGGTAAGAACTATGTACAGGTCTATAAAGACGGTGTCAAGAAGGAAACGGATGTCGAAACAGGCATAAGCAATGCTACGGAGATCCAGATAGTATCGGGACTTTCCGAGGGTGACGAGGTTGTTGTCAAGTAAGACGGCAAACTGAACAGGCTTTACTTTCGGAAGGAATAATACAAGATGTTTACTTTATTATGGCGCAAAATGCGCAACACAAAATGGATGGTGCTGTGTCTTTTCATCGGCTTCCTGCTTGCCGCAGGTATGATGAGCACTATTCCGATATATATGGACGCATCCTTACAGCGTATGCTGATAAAGGATATGGAGCAGTACCAGATCGACAACAACAAATATCCCGGTCTGTATTCCGTTACAAAGACGCTTCAGATAACGAGCGATACTAATACCCAGCAGGCAACGATAGATGATGTTGTATCAAAGTCGGATTCAAGGATAAATGCTATAGGGATCGCCTCGGAGAACACCAAGACAACGCTTATCGACGATTGCCTTTATATCGTAAACGGCGAGCGTAACGGTTCGGAACTGTCTACAAGGCTGAAGCTTATAGGAATGACCGACAGCCTTGACCATATGAAGCTCGTCAGAGGCGAGTTGCCCTCAAAGACCTCTGTTGACGGCGTGTACGAGGGACTTGCTTCAGAAGATGCACTCAAAACGCTCGGCATAAATATGGGCAATACATATAAGATAGTTTCGCTTGCGGCAGGTGTTGAGCCGTACTATGTGAAAATCACCGGCGTATATGAGCAGAAGACCGACAACGACAGCTACTGGGCAGAAACGCTCGACAGCTATCTCAATGCCATATTCGTTGATTACGATATGGTAAGAAACGACCTTATGCCCGCAGGCAGATTCAATGCGGTAAACATTGCAAGAAGATATTCTCTTGACTATCATACGCTTGATATGAACAGAATATCCGCTGTTACTGCGGAGCTTGAAAAGGACGATGCGTTCTATAAAGAGGCAGGATATGCACACGAATTCAACGTTGCGGATATAATCGGCAACTATACCGAGCGTGCGGAAAAGCTCACCCGTATACTGTGGATACTCCAGATACCCGCTATGGTAATGCTGGCATTCTATCTGTTCATGGTATCTCAGCTGAACGTTGACAGAGAGCGCAACGAGATTGCCGTATTCAAGAGCCGTGGCGCAAGCTCGTGGCAGATATTCGGTATGTATGCCGCAGAGTCGGGCATACTCGGTATTGTGACGCTTGTGGTTGCACCGTTTATCGGACTTATACTCTGTCAGTTCCTCGGAGTATCAAACGGATTTTTAGAGTTCGTAAACCGCACAGGAATTGCCGCAAAGATAACCGGAATAAGCATTATTTACGCACTGCTTGCGGTAGTGGTATTCTTCCTCACCACAATGATACCGATTATCCCTGCGTCAAAGCTGACTATCGTACAGTATAAGCAGAGCAGGACAAAGGTCGTAAAGATGTCGCTGTGGGAAAAGTGCGGTGTCGATATTGTACTTCTTGCGGTGTCATTCGGCTTCCTTTACTTCTACACAACCAATATCACAAATTCTATAGCTGAGGGTACTTTTGAAGCGACAGGCGAGCTTGACCCGCTTCTGTTCATATTCTCAACGCTTATGATACTGGGCTTCGGTCTGCTGTTTATCCGTATCTATCCGTATCTTTTAAGGATTGTGTATTATGTACTGCGTCCGTTCTGGACACCCTCACAGTATATGGCTATAACTACCGTTTGTCGTTCACAGGGCGGCAAGGAACGTTTCCTTATGCTGTTCCTTGTAATGACCTTCTCATTCGGTCTGTTCTCCGCAAATACAGCGAGAGCCATAAACAACAATATAAGTGACAGGATTTATTATGAGAACGGCGCAGATGTCGTAATGACGGAATACTCGCTTTCGACCTCGGAGGAGGGCGGCTCAAGCACCTATGTAGAAACCGACTTTTCACGTTATGAGGCGCTTGACGGCGTGGAGATCGCCACAAGAGTTCTTGTAAACGATAATGTAAAGCTGAGAATTGCAAACAAGAATGTTGCGGATCTTACTCTTATGGCAATAGAGCCTGATAAATTCGCACAGACGGCGTGGTTCAGAAACGATCTTCTGCCTATCCACTGGTGGAACTACTGCAACGCTCTTGTAGAGAGCCGTTCCGGTGTTATAATCTCAAGAGGACTTGCGGAAAAGTCGAATGTTTCGCAGGGCGATGTAATCTCGTTCAAGTGGGGCGGAAACGACAGCCTTGATACCACTGTTATGGCTATAGTTGACTACTGGCCCGGACTTAACCCCAACGAGTGCGACTTTGCGGTAATGAATTATAATTATGTAAGAGCGAGAACAGAGCTTGAGCCTTATCAGATATGGCTGAAGATGAAAGACGGCGCAACAAGCGAGGCTCTTTACAAGAGTATAGAGGAGTCTATGCTGCCGCTCGAAAGCGTGAAGGACAGCTCACAGATGCTGATAAGCGAAAAGACGGATCCTTCACTGCAGGGTATGAACGGTGCGCTGACGCTCGGATTTATAATCATAATGGTAATGACTATAATCGGCTTCCTTATCTACTGGATACTGTCCATAAAGGGCAGGACGCTGCAGTTCGGTATTTTAAGGGCTATGGGCGTTTCGTTCGGTGAGATAATAGGAATACTTGGATATGAACAGCTTCTGGTATCGGGTGTTTCAATAATCTGCGCATTTATTATAGGCGGAGTTACAAGCGACCTGTTTGTACCGCTGTTCCAGTATATGTATAATGTAAACGAGCAGATACCGCCGTACAGAGTAGCGGCAATGCAGGCAGACTACATTAAGATGTATATACTTATTGCGATAATGCTTCTCGGAGGATTTGCGATACTCGGTGCTATTATCAGAAAGATAAATATCAACAAGGCACTGAAGCTCGGCGAGGATTAATGCCGGTATAAAGGAGGAGTGTTTTTGGAGCTTGCTCTGGGAATATTCAAGAAAACACGTTTTTTGTTTGCACTGATCGCCGCAGGAGCGGGAGGTGTAGCAATAGTTGCAAATAATAATACGGCTTATGTTATCTGCATAATCTTCATTGCGCTGACCATCGCTTCGGACGCAACCGTAATGGTGCTGAGCAGAAAGCTGAATATCCCGATAAAGTACCGTGAGAATTATTTCAGATTCGGCAAGAACAAAAAGGATAAGAAATAATGCAGAAGATACTGGGATATATAAGAAAAGCCGTACAGGATTTCGACCTAATACAAAAGGGTGACAAAATCGCAGTGGGAGTATCCGGCGGCAAGGACAGCCTTGTTCTGCTTGCCGGACTTGCGCAAATGAGAAGGTTTGCGGAGTTTGATTATGACATAACGGCTGTCACGATTGACCCCGGTTTCAACGGTGTGCCGAATAACTATGATGCGGTGGCAAGGCTTTGCGAAAAGCTGGACGTGCCTTTCAGCCTTGTTCATACGCAGATAGGCGAGATAGTATTCGACATAAGAAAAGAGCCTAACCCCTGTTCTCTGTGTGCGAATATGAGGAGAGGTGCGCTTCACGATGCGGCAAAGGCGGCAGGCTGTAACAAGCTGGCGCTCGGACATAACAATGACGATGTTATTGAAACATTTATAATGAATCTGTTCAACGAGGGCAGGATAGGATGTTTTTCGCCTAAGACCCACCTTGACCGCAAGGATATAACGGTCATCCGACCGCTTGTGCTTGCGCCGGAGTCACAGGTGTTATCCGCCTGCAACCGCAATGGGTTTGAGATCGTGAAGTCGGTCTGCCCTGCGGACAAGACAACGACAAGGCAGAAAACAAAAGAGTTTTTAAGGGATATGGAGCATAAGGACAAGGGCTTCAAGCTCAGAATGTTCACGGCACTCAGAAAGAGCGGCGTGGACGGCTGGGGATACCCCGATAAATAAACAACAAGAGGTGACCGTACTTGGCTGTTAAAAGACAGACGCTGAATATTCCCGAGCAGGCATTGCAGGTGCTGAAAATGCTTGAATGTGCAGGTAACAAGGCGTATTTTGTCGGACAGTGTGTAGCTGAACTGCTGAGAGGCGGCTCGCCTATGGATTATGATATTATCACTACGGCGGACTTTGCTGAAATGCTGTATGTGTTCCGTGATATGCGGATAGTTTCGCAAAACGAGGATATGAGCAGTGTTATGGTGTCGTCACTTGGACTTGTAATACAGGTGTCAAGCTATTGCGGCGAAATAAAGGACGGAAAAGCAGTCTATACCGACAATTACATTTTCGACCTTGTTCACCGTGATTTTTCCGCATTTGCAATCGCATACCATCCAAGAAAAGGATTCAGAGATCCGTTTGACGGCATACTGTGCATAAAGGACGGCGTGATAACGCTGAAAGCAATAGGCGAATATCCCGTTGTGATGTGGCACGAAAACGATCTTGACGAAAACGAGCTGACGCTTAAACTCGAACCCAAGTCGAGCCTTGTTACAAACCCGTTCAATATGCTGACAGCACTTGAACTGCTCGGCGCAGAGAATTATGAGATCGACAGCGTTACAGCCGACGCAATAAAGGCGGACGCACCGCTTCTGCGTGATGCGGATAAGCACGAGTTGTCAAGACGCTTTACAAGGATTCTTCTTACAAGAAATATTTCGGGCGTGATGGCTCGGTTTCCGGAGGTATTTTCCGCAATAGAGCCTGAACTGCTGAAAGCGCAGAGATATAAGGAAAGATATTATGACAGCACGCTGTGGGAGCATATTTCCAAAAGTGTTGAGTTTGCGCCTCCGCAGGCTGATATACGGTATGCTATGCTGTTCCACAATGTCGGTATTCCCGATTGCAGATGCTGTGATTCGCACGGCAACACATTCTTTTACGGTCACGGGGAGTACGGCAGGATAACAGCGGCGAATTTCTTCGAAAAGTACAGGGCGGAGCTTAAACTTCGCAGTGACACGGATATGTTGATAGAATCGCACGATATAAGTATCACGGAGGACAGGACGGCTGTTAAAAGGCTGCTTTGTGAGTATTCTCACGAGGAACTTAAAAAGCTGATAAAGCTCCGTATAGCCGATGATACGGCGAAGCCTACGGTGCATGAGGGCGTTATAGCAATGTACCGCAGAACATTGACAATGCTTGAAGATATAATTGCGTCCGGCGAATGCTACAGTATATCACAGCTTGCCATAAAAGAAAACGATCTTATCACGCATCGCCTTGTCGCAAACAAGGCACAGGCGAGAGCTGTTATAGAGTCGCTGTATGAAGCGGTGCTGGCTGAGCCGTCGCTGAATGTTGCTCCGATACTGCTTGATATGGTGAGAAAAAGCGTGCGCCGCTGAAAAAGGTATGCTTACGAAAGGATTGATGTTATGCAGAACTGTTGCCTCTGGATAGGCGGAGTAAAGGTATCCGACCTTGACGGTATCAGGGACAATTTCAATATAACCGATGTTAAAGGCTATTATCTCGGCGGCAGACTTGCTGACTGGCTAAGGCTCGGAGGCTATGATAACGAAGCGGCAAGAATTGATAACATCGACAGAAACGGCGACGTGGACAAGGCACTTGAGGATATATTCACAGGAACAAATGAAGAAGCTGAATGCGAAAATAACAGCGGCGAATACGGCGGTTATCATTTCAAGACGGTGACACCTCCGTTTTTAAAGCGTGAAGCGGGAACAGTTGTTTTATCGGCGGACGGTTCGTTCAGACTTCCCGTTATGACGGGAAGCGGTTCGTTTGCAGGTTCGTTTGGTTCTTATAAGCATCAATATGAATACGAATATGAGTACGGCTCGAGTAAAACGAGTTTTGGCTCGTTCAATATCGGCAGTTTTGATATAACAAGTTTTCTTTCGGGCAGTTTTTCCTATGACGAGCTGTGCGTTGGCGGCAGCTTTACGCCTAAGGCGCTTATGCTTTTCTTCTCATCCGAACCGCTTAACCGCTACGGATACGGGATACATCTTATATGAACGGATTCCATTCATTTTCATCGGCGGCTTTTTTCGCCAAGAATCCGGGTAAGAAGCTCACTATGAGCCTACCCGACATATACTGCACAGTGATTTCGGCTTTGCAATGGCGCAAAAACGGCAACAGCATAACTATGCTTACCGACAGCGCAGGAGCAGAGCTTTTTTCCGCTCTCGGCATAAACGATATATGGAACGATATAAAGGTTGTCATTCCCGATGATCTTGACGGGATAGACCCTGTTATGTTCTGGGCGGGAGGAAAGTTGATTGCTTTACAGCAGTTTTCCGCACCGTGCGCAATGATAGATACGGATTTCATAGTATGGGAGGATCCTCCGTTTGAGGATAAGATAATTGCGGCACACGAGGAGGAGCTGATGCCGTCCGTCTACCCCGATGTTTCATCGTTCAGGCTGAAAGGCAAGGTGCTTGACGAGGGACTTGATTACACAACGTTACCGCTCAATACGGCGTTTTTGTATATTCCCGATGAGGATTTCAAGCAGTATTACACATCACGCTCCATAGCGTTTATGAAGTCGGCGGTGTACGGCGGAGATTATCTTACATATATGGTTTTCGCTGAACAGAGATTGCTCCCTATGCTTGCAAAAAGGTGCGGCATCGGATACACGACGCTTCTTGACAAGGACAGGCTGTTCCTGCCGCAAAGCAGATATACGCATCTGTGGGGCGCAAAACAGAAAATGCGTGATGACAAGGCACAGCTTGACAAGTTCTGCGAGCGGTGCAGGGAAAGGATAAGAAAATCATACCCCGAGTATGAATATATTATCGGGAATATCGAAAGAGCAGAAAAATAAGCTGTATACTACGGGCGTCCGCAGTATACAGCTTTTATCATTTATCATTATATCCGATTATCTTTATCAGCCTTATATCCGTATATCCGTATGCACTCATAGGATAATCAACTCTGTCGGTTGTATTGCTGTTGATGAGAAGATCGACAACGTTGCCGCCATCGTCATATATTACCTTTGTTACTATCACGCTGTGGTGTGCCCAGCCGTCAACTACATACTGGATAATATCACCGAGCTGTGCGGAGAAAATATTACCGTCTGTTTCGGCTACGATGCCCTTGCCCGTATTCTTGTTGCAGTATTCGTAAAAATATTCCGTACCCGACCACGACCCCGACCTTCCTGTAGGAAGCTCGGAAAGGTCGCTTTCATCGTCAAACCATTTCCACTGCTCACTGCCGCTCCAGTCCATAGGTATCCCCGAAGCAAACAGCGACTGCGAAACGTAGTTCTGGCAATTTCCACCGTATATGGCATAGTCGCTGTAAGCAGGGTTTCTGACTACGCTTTCGCCGTTTACCCATTTGTAAGAATAAGCAACGGCTTTGTCACGGTCGTAGCTGTGCTTTGCGGTCTTTGAGGCTTTGAAGCTGTCGGGATCGGCGTTATAGTCCGCAAGCATCTGCTCCTGCTTGTTTATGTTGCTTTCCGCTTCCGCCTTGAGCTTTTTGAGAATGCCCGAATACATTTTATCGTAATCGAGGTTGTCGGGTATTTTCATATCCTTGAGATAATATTCTTCATAATCATACCCGAGATAACTCATTACACGTTTTTCTATGAGCAGGTTTACATCGGTATCCTCCGCCAGAATGTCAAACTTGTATTTCCCGTCTGTGCCTTTGGAAATCTGCGCCTCGACTTCCATGCCGCAGGACTCGGCAGGGGCATCGCATATTGCGAACGCAACCTTTTCGCTTATGGTATAGTTTATCGTGTAAACGCCCTTTTTCACGGTCGCACTTTCTACGTTTATCACAAACGAAGCCTCGTCATAGCGAAGATCGGCAGAGCGGCACTGCCTTGCATATATCAGATATTGAAGCGAGGTATTGCAGAAACCTGCGTACAGCCTGCCGTATGTACTGTCAGTATTGAAATACTGCGACAGCGGGCTGTATTTCAGTTCACCTGCGTATTCGTATTTGTCCGAGGTGTAGTTGAGCAACAGTTGTTTTATCTCATCGGGGAGCTTTACGCTGTCGGCTGTTGTGACATTTCCGCTTATAAGAGCAATTTTTTCGGGCTCGGCAATGTCAGTTACAGCAACGGCATCGGCAGTAATGGCGGTAGTTTCACTTTCCTGCACCGATGAAGTGCTGTCTGTGTCAATTTGCTTTTCGATATTCAATAAGGTCAAAAACGCACCGATCGTGACCGCCGCCGCAATTCCTATCAAGGCGAGCTTTTGCGGCTTCGAGCTTTTGCGCCTGTATCGTCTTTTTCTGTACAATGTATATTCTCCGTTTCTGTTCTTCCGTCATATTTATTATATCCTTTGAAACGCAGGTTTGCAATAGCAGCATCTCCGTTTTTAATATGATACATCTGCAACCTTAAACAAACCTTAGCCCCGCCTTTCTCTGATATTTGTCAAAGTGCATAGGTATAAACTGCGTTTTGATGAACTGTGCACAAAAAGCACGATATTTAATTGACTTTGATATGCAATTGTGATAAAATCAATAGTATAAACAGCAGAATAACGTTTTGCTGTCTTAAAATTGCATATTACATAAAACAGGAGCAGACAAATGAATTACTGGAACAAAGAAATCGAATGTGCGCCAAGAAGCGAAATAGAGGCGTTACAATCCTACAGACTTTCACGCACAATAAGACGTGTATATGAAAATGTTGCACCTTATCGTAAGAAGATGGACGAGTCAGGAGTAAGACCCGAGGATATAAAATCTATCGCAGATCTTTCAAAGCTGCCTTTTACGACAAAGCAGGACCTTAGAAACAATTACCCCTACGGAATGTTTGCCGTACCAAGCTCAGAGGTCGTAAGAATACACGCATCATCGGGTACAACAGGCAAGCAGACAGTTGTCGGCTATACGGCTCATGATATTGACGTGTGGGCTGAATGTGCCGCAAGAGCGCTTACCAATATCGGCGGAACAAAGGACGATTATGTTCAGGTCTGCTACGGTTACGGATTGTTCACAGGCGGTCTTGGTATGCACTACGGTACAGAAAAGCTTGGTGCTACCGTTATTCCCGCATCGGCAGGAAACAGCCTGCGTCAGCTTGAAATGTTCAGGGATTTTGGTACTTCTATAATCTGTATGACCCCTTCATACGCTATAAGCCTTATAGAGCTTATGCACGAAAAGGGCTTCAAAAAAGAGGATTTCAATCTCAAGGCAGGTCTGTTCGGCGCAGAGCCGTGGACAGACGAGATGAGAAAGCAGATAGAGGACGGACTCGGAATCAATGCCTATGACATCTATGGACTGTCGGAAATAATGGGTCCCAGCGTGTCTGCCGAATGTCAGTATAAATGCGGTATGCACATCTGCGAGGACCACTTCATAGCAGAGGTCATCGACCCCGATACGCTTGAGGTATTACCCGCAGGTCAGCAGGGCGAGCTTGTATTTACCTGTATAACAAAGGAGGCACTGCCTCTTATCAGATACAGGACAAGAGATATAGCTACTCTTATCTATGATAAGTGCGAGTGCGGAAGGACGCATATCAGAATGCTGAAGCCCCAGGGCAGAACAGACGATATGCTTATCATCAGAGGCGTAAACGTATTCCCGTCACAGATTGAATCGGCACTGCTGTCGGTTGACGAAAAGGCTACCAACTACATGCTGGTCGTTGACAGAGTGAATAATCTTGATACCCTTGAAATTCAGCTCGAAACCCGTCCGGATATGTTCGGTGACGGTGTAAAGACGCTTGAAAACTACACAAAAAGGGTAAAAACGGCGATAGATTCCGCTATCGGCGTAGGAATCAATGTAAAGCTGCTTGAACCAAAGACCCTTGCACGCTCAATGGGCAAGGCTGTAAGAGTTCAGGATAACAGGGCTATAAAGAACAAGTTTGAAAAGAAATAATTTGGAGGAGGTACAGTATGTATATTGATCAGATTTCGGTTTTCGTTGAAAACAAAAAAGGCAGACTTGCAGGTATTATGGAGGTACTGAACAAGGCAGGCATCGACATAAGAGCAATGACTATTGCGGATACGGCGGACTTCGGCATACTGCGTATGATAGTAGATGATACCGACAAGGCACTTGAGGCACTGAAGGCTGACGGCTGTACAGCGGCTGTTACAAAGGTCATCGCATTCACTATCCCCGATGTTTCGGGAGCGTTATATAACGTTATGGGCAAGATAAATGCCTGCGGAATAAACGTTGAGTATATGTACTCCGTAATGGGTAAGGTTGCAGGCAGAGCGGATATTGTTATCCGTGTCGAAGATGTCGAGAAGGCATCTAAGGTGCTTATCGACAATGGTGTAACTCTTATTGAAAAGAAAGACCTCTGCAAGTAAGCGATAAGCAGAATATTTTCCGCTCCGGTGCATTGTCCGGGGCGGATTTTTGTATACAGCATAACGGCAGGCAATTATGCCATGCGTTACGGTAAAAACTGTTATATAAATTTTACATTTCCGCTATTGACAAAAGTATATAGCTGTGCTATACTCAAACCATAGGAAACGGCAGTTACCGCTGACGGATAACCGTGAATCAACACGGGTGCTGTAACTGCCTGCCCGCCGAATCAAGCGGACACCTTATGCCGACCGTCTGGGCAGTCCGAATAGGGCTGCTTTTTGTTTTGTATGCGGAAAAATATTCCGCTGAAAAGCAGCAAACGTGTATTGCGATTATTCGCAGGAAGGAAAGGTAAAATTATGGGAAACACAACTGACCTCAGCGTTCGCTTCAAGGATTACTGGGACGGATTCAAGCCCGGTGAATGGCAGGAGGGTATCAATACCCGTGACTTTATAATGACAAACTTCACGCCTTACTCAGGCGGACCGGAGTTCTTATGCGGTCCTACCGAGCGCACAAAAGCGCTTAACGCAAAGCTTGGAGAGCTTTTCAAAAAAGAACGTGAAAACGGCGGTGTACTGGATATAAACACAGAGGTGGTATCATCTCTCTGCAATTATCCTGCGGCATATCTTGACAAGGAAAACGAGCTTATCGTTGGCTATCAGACAGACGCTCCGCTTCGCAGAGGAGTAAATCCTTTCGGCGGTATCAGAATGGCGAGAGGTGCGTGTGAGGCTTACGGCTACAAGCTGTCGCAGAGCGTTGAAGAACACTTCGAGTACCGTACAACGCATAATGACGGCGTATTCAGAGTTTATACAGACGAGATGAAGCTTGCACGTCATATAGGTATTATAACAGGTCTGCCCGATGCATACGGCAGAGGAAGAATAATCGGCGACTACCGCAGGGTAGCGCTTTACGGTGTTGACTATCTTATAGAGCAGAAACAGCTTGACAAGAAAAGGGTCGGAGAAAACATAATGGACGTAGATACGATCCGTCTTTCCGAGGAGCTTTTCCAGCAGATTAGCTTCCTGAAGAAGATGAAGGAAATGGCGGCTATGTACGGCTATGACATCAGTATGCCCGCAAAGAATACGAGAGAAGCTATCCAGTGGACATACTTTGCTTATCTTGCATCTATAAAAGAGCAGAACGGTGCGGCAATGTCGCTCGGCAGAACATCGACCTTCTTTGATATTTACGTTGAGCGTGATATGAAAAGAGGCATTCTTACAGAAGAACAGGCGCAGGAGCTTATAGACGATTTCGTAATGAAGCTACGCAGTGCAAGACATCTGCGTACTCCCGAATATAACGAACTTTTCGGCGGCGACCCGATGTGGATAACAGAGAGCGTCGGCGGTGTGAACAACAGCGGTGTTCCTCTGGTCACAAAGGGCAGCTACAGAATGCTGAACACCCTTTATAACCTCGGTTCTTCACCCGAGCCGAACCTTACTATACTGTGGTCTGAAAGACTTCCCGAGCCGTTCAAGAAGTTCTGCGCAAAGCTGTCCGTTGACACAGATTCGATACAGTACGAAAATGACGACCTTATGCGTATGGAATACGGCGATGATTACGCTATCGCCTGCTGTGTATCGGCTATGAAGGTCGGCAAGCAGATGCAGTTCTTCGGTGCAAGATTCAACCTTCCCAAGCTCCTGCTCCTTGCCATAAACGGCGGTTATGATAATGTTACGGGAATGAAGATAGGTCCTCAGATGGAGCCTTTACAGGGCGACAAGCTTGACTATTACGAGGTAAGAGGCAGACTTGATATTTACCGTGAGTGGCTGTGCAAGCTGTATGTGAATACGATGAACGTTATCCACTATATGCACGACAAGTACGCTTACGAAAAGACGCAGATGGCTCTGCATGATACAGACGTTGACAGAATGATGGCATTCGGCATTGCAGGACTGTCTGTAATGGCTGACTCGCTCAGTGCCATAAAATATGCCGATGTAAAGCCTATCCGTGACGAAAACAATTATATAATTGACTTTGACACAAATGGCGACTTCCCGAAGTTCGGCAATGACGACAACAGAGTAGATAAAATAGCTCAGGACATAATCCAGAGAGTGTCCACTGAGCTTCGTAAGAATCCGACCTACAGAAACGCTCGTCATACCCTTTCGGCACTTACGATCACATCAAACGTTGTGTACGGCAAGAAGACAGGCTCAACTCCCGACGGAAGAAAGAAGGGCGAGCCTTTCGCACCCGGTGCAAACCCGATGCACAACCGTGAAACAAACGGTGCTATAGCATCGCTGAATTCCGTTTCAAAGCTCCAGTACGATTACTGCCGTGACGGTATTTCAAATACATTCTCTATAGTTCCCGATGCGCTCGGAAAGACGGACGAGCAGAGAGTGGAAAACCTTGTTGCCGTACTTGACGGTTACTTCTCAAATTATGCGCATCACCTCAACGTAAATGTTCTCAACAAGGAGATGCTCATTGAGGCGTATGAAAATCCTGAGGCTTATCCCAATCTTACTATCCGTGTATCAGGCTACGCTGTCAACTTCCACAAACTGACAAAGGAACAGCAGAGAGAGGTCATCAGCAGAACGTTCCACACGGTGATGTAATATGGAGTGCAGATACAGTGCAATACAGACGCTCGGCACGCTTGACGGTCCGGGAGTGCGGTTTGTATTGTTCCTGCAGGGGTGTCCGCTCCGTTGCGGATACTGTCACAATCCCGAAACAAGAGATGCAAGCGGCGGAAAAACAGCCACCGTCAAAGATGTAATGCAAAAGGTGCTGAGATGCCGTAATTATTTCGGTAAGGACGGCGGTATCACGGTATCGGGCGGAGAGCCGCTTATGCAGGCAAAATTCGTAACCGAGCTTTTTAAGGAATGTAAAAGGCAGGGTATAAATACCTGTCTTGATACATCGGGCTGTATAATGAACGATGACGTTACGGAACTTCTCAAGGTCACCGACCTTTGTATGCTTGACATAAAGATGACAAATGACGAGGACTACAGGAAGTATATCGGTTGCTCCCTTGACGCACCGCTGAAATTTCTTGACAAGCTGACCGAAATGAACGTTGAAACGTGGATAAGACAGGTGACGGTATGCGGCGTAAATGACAATGATACGAATATCAAACTGCTTAATGATATAGCAAATAAGCACGAAAATGTCACTTTCGCGGAGCTTCTCCCGTTCAGAAAGCTGTGTAAGACGAAATACGACGATATGGGCATCGAGTTCCCGTTTGACATATACCCCGAAACTCCGCAGGATGTAATCGAGGCGCTTAAACCCGGTCTTGATAAATTTGTATTCTGAATAATTTGTATCCCCGACAGTACGGCTGTCGGGGATTTTTGTATGCTGTACCATAAACAGGACTTAATTTTTTGTTTGTATTGACTTAAGGAACGGATTTCTTGTATAATTATGTCGATATAAGGAGCAAAACAGCAAATTACGCAAATATTTATATTCGATAGGAGAATTAAAAATGGCAGTATATCTTGTTGATTTTGAAAATGTTCATTCAGTAGGTCTGACAGGTGTCGAAAAACTCGGTGAAAATGATGAGTGCTATATCTTTTATAGCGTCAACGCCTGCTCATTGTCTTTTGACTTGCATCAGAAAATCATTGAGAGCAAAGCAAAATTCTACTACAAAATGGTTGATGCACACGGCAAAAATGCACTCGATTTTCAGCTTGTCACCTTTCTGGGCTATCTGGTCGCAAAACATCCCGATGAGCATTTTTACGTTGTATCCGGAGATAAAATGTTTTGTTGCGTTACAGATTACTGGTGTAAGGAAAATGTCGATGCAGACGTCCTGGAGGATTTTAGTGAACTGCTCTTTATGAACAGCAACGAAAAAAATATATCCGATTATATCGGACAGATGCTTACAAACAGCTATGAGAGAGTGCTGACGCAAAGAGCCTACCGAAGAATGTCTTCGCTTACACAAACACAGGAATATTTGGCATCAAAGCTCGGAAAGAGAAGGGCGATGGAAATCCGTAACCTTTTGTCGCCTGTGGTTGACTGCAGATACGACAGCGAACATTTAAGGCTGTTCAAAGAAAACAATGTTTTCGAGAAAATCGGGAAACACGGTTTAAACGAAAACGAGATGATCGTTGTCGAGGAATGCTTGAAAAAGAAAATCAACAAAGAGCATTTCAATAATATTCTAAGCAAGCATTTCGGAACGAACAGAGGCGGAGAAGTTTACAGGATCGTGCAGAAGATTGTAGGAGAAGCCACAATTGACGAAGTTATGAGCGCTCCTGTAAAGGATAGAGCGGATGCCGCAAATATTGCGTCACAGCAGGTGTACGAAACGGAGATAAACGAAGCTCAAAACGTGGCAGAGCCTGAGAATACCGATGTATGGGCAGATGCACCGGAAGAACTGCCGGCTGAAAAAAGCGTGGCGGTGAGCGACAACAGGCTGGAAGCTGTGCTTGATGACGAGGATGAATGCAATTTCGTCAACAAGTGTATATCTGAGCTTGTAACGGTACGGGGAATAACCAGAAGAATAACCGTAAAGTACGGTAAGGACAGGGCGGAGCAGATAATTGCGATAATTCAGCCGTTTTTGAGCAATAAAAGAGGACGATAGATATAAAGCAGGTGCTTTTTTTGCGTAATATGATCAATTTTTGCTCACAGAGTGCATTTCTCCCAAATAATATTGACTTTTGCCTGATGATATAGTAAAATAAAAGCAGTATGTATGATTGAATAGCTGTATTTCGGTTTTTATTTATTTTTCAGATAGGGGGCTGTATTTATGAGTAAGACCGTGTTGTTTGTTGCGTCTGTTACCAAAAAGCATATTATACAGTTCCATCTGCCGTATATGAAGTGGTTCAAGGAACACGGATACAAGGTTCATGTATGCGCAGGCGATGACTTTGAACCGGAAGAGGCAAGACATATACCCTATTGCGATGAATATTACATAGTGCCCTTTTACCGTTCGCCGTTTGCTACGCAGAATTTCCGCTCATATAAGGAATTGCGCAAGCTGATTGACGAAAACGAGTACGAGCTTGTGCATTGCCACACTCCCGTGGCGGCGGCTATCGCACGTTACGCTTTCAGGGATGCAAGAAAAAAGCATAACACAAAGGTGCTTTATACCGCTCACGGCTTTCATTTCTATAAGGGCGCACCTAAGATAAGCCGTTTATACTATAGCGTAGAAAAGGCTATGATTCGTTACACCGACGGAATTATCACGATAAACGAAGAGGACTATCTTGCGGCAAAGAAAATGTGCCGCAACAAAAAATGCGATGCTTATAAAATTTCCGGTATCGGCATTGATTTAAGCCGTGTCAGAAATTCTATCCGTACAAGAGAAGACATCAGAGATGAATTCGGAATACCGCATGACGCATTTCTCGTTATGTCAAATTCCGAGATCAACGAGAACAAGAATGTTGAATGCTCTATAGCTGCGGTTGCCGCCAACAAGGGCGTATATATGCTTATCTGCGGCACGGGCAAAAGTATGGATAAGTGCAGAGATCTTGTAAAGGAGCTTGGTTGCACAGACAGGATCATATTCGCAGGCTACCGTTATGACGCAAAGGAGCTTCTGCACGGTGCGGATGCGTTTATTTTCCCAAGCTACCGTGAGGGACTCGGACTTGCGGCTATCGAGGCTATGGGAGCAGGTCTTCCGCTTATCGTTTCGGATAACAGAGGAACGAGAGAATATGCGGTAAACGGCGAGAATTCCATCGTGTGTGAGTGCAACAATGTGTCGCAGTTTATTGAGGCGGTGCGTTTGCTAAGTTCGGACGGGGAGTTATGCAAAAAGCTCGGCAGAAACGGATATTCCTGTGCCGATAAATACGGAATCGAAAATTCGCTTGCCGAAATGGCTGAGATTTACGGAAAATACGTTGATATACCAACGTCAAAAACTGAAACGGAAGTGTTGTCGGGTGAAAACAGATAAATACAGAAGGCTGTTATCCTGCTGTCCGTCACTTCTTGATGCGGCAGATAAGACAGCAAATGATATGAATGAAGACTTGCAGAATAATATTCCGGCACAGGTCACGGCATACGTTACCGCACCTGTGCTGTTTTGTTATGTCAGCTATATTCTTGACAGCGTAAAAAAGAAAAATATAAACAGGATATTCTTTCTTTCCCGTGACGGATATATTTTAAAGCAGATAGCTGATATAATAATCGAAAGAAAGAAGCTCAAAATACAGACAAGCTATCTCTATGTTTCACGCTATTCGCTCCGCAATGCGCTTTATTACAAGTGTGAAACGGCGGAGGATTTCGAAAACGCAGGATTATTTACAGGCTATACATTAAAGAGTGCAAAGAATTTTTTAAAGAGAGCAGGACTTGATAATCGTCAACGTGCAGAGGTTTACGAAAAAATCGGTTTTTCTGATGACGAAAATAAAGACCTCAGCGACAGCGAATATTCCGCATTTTGCGAGAAAATAAAAAACGATTCCGCTTTGCTTTGTAAAATAAAAAATAATTCCGAAAACAATTATCATAATATAATGAAATATTTTGAGCAAAGCGGTCTGTTCGAAAAAGGAAAAATCGCCGTTGTGGACAGCGGCTGGATGGGTACTGTGCAGAAAACGCTGACAGCGCTTGTAAACGGCAGGACGGACGATAATATTATAGGATATTATTTCGGGCTTTACAGACGTGAGGACGATAATTATAAGGCGTTTTTGTTTGACGTGACAGATGCATATAAATATGTGCCGACCTTCTGCAACAATCTGTTCGAGTGCTTTTGCAGTGCGCCGCACGGTATGACTACAGGGTACAGTGAATGCGACGGAAAAATCATTCCCGTGCTGTCGGGCGCAAACGCAGAAATGGTAAAAATGGCGGAAATACAGACGAAAACAGCCGCCAGATTTACGGAATATGCGTGCGAAAATGAAAATTATATCCCGATATGCAAAATGAGAGATATATCCGCCCGACTTCTCAAGGCTCTTATGTATAAGCCGGACAAACAGGAGGCTGAAATTCTGGGAGCGTTCCCGTTCAGCGATGATGTGACCGAAGCGAAGATTCAGTGCCTTGCGGGAAACTGTAAAGGCAGTATTTCAAATATTCTTCTGCCTGTCAGAATTATCAGAAAGAAAAAAGGAAAAAGCATTTATCCCGATAAATATATTTACTGGCTGTACGGGAGTATTGTGCTGACAGGCTGTAAGCCTGCATGGGTTTACAGGCTCAGCGTGCGTGAATGGGAAAGGCTAAGACTGCTCAGGGAGAGAAAAAAACTATGCCGTTAATATCAGTAATAATGGGAGTGCATAACAGCGATCCCGATATGCTCTTAAGTGCTGTACGCTCGGTCTTGTCACAATCGGTATCCGATATTGAACTTATAATATGTGATGACGGGTCCGAAAACGACATAGAAAAAACGCTTGACGGTATTAAAGACAGCCGTGTGAAGCTGATTTCCTTCAAGGAAAACAAAGGACTTGCGGCGGCTCTGAATGCCTGTATTGATGTAGCAAGCGGAAAATATATCGCAAGGCAGGACGATGACGATATCAGCCTTCCTGGAAGGCTTGAAAAACAGACCGAGTACCTTGAAAATCACAGCGATACTTATTTCATCGGAACAGATTGCGAGCTTTATTCGCAGGGCGAAGGTGTATACGGCGAGCGTATAATGCCTGAAACCGTTGACAAGCGGAGCTTTCTGTTCAATTCGCCGTTTATTCACGGCAGTATGATGTTCAGGCGTGAGGTTTTTGATAAAGAGCGTTACAGAACGCTCGGCAAAAACCGCAAATACGAAGATTACGATTTATTTATGAGACTTTGCGCAGACGGCTTCAAGTCCGCAAATCTGCCGGAGAAGCTGTACAGATTCCATTACGATAGATCGACAAGACGTGTTTCGTTTTCGATGAGGTGCGACGAATTCAAAGTGAGAACAGAGGGCTTCAAAAGGCTCGGCCTTATGCCCGTAGGATTCCTTTATGCCCTGAAACCGATTTTACTCGGATTTATACCTCGTAAAGCAATGATTAAGCTTAAAGAAAAGACTACCGGAGTATAGTCGGGCTGTACCGCATTTTGCATAATGCGGTACTTTTTGAATTTTTTTCTTTGTTGCAATTGCATATTGTAATATACAGGTGAATGTGGTAAAATGAAATTATATTTTGATGTTTGGAATAACTATGCTGATAAGCTAATATTAAGGGAGTTGAATTACGATTGAGCGATAAATTCAGTATTGATGATATACTGGCTGAAATCGGCAGCGACAAGGACGTAAGCAAGGAAACCGCAAAAAGTGCAGGCACTGCGGATAAGAAAGCACCGTCACAGTCAACGCCGGGTGCGACCATGATACTTAATTCTATAGATGAAAAGAAAAAAACACAGGGTAAAGAAAATACCATTGAAATATCCGCAAAGAACCTTCAGCACCTGAAAGGTGTTGTCAGTGAAGGACAGAGAAGGCCGAAAGAACCTGCACAGCAGGCACCGAAAGCGGCAGAGTCCCCAAAAGTAAAAAAACCGGACAGTGATGTACATTACAAAAGGCTTTCTGAGTTTGACGATGATGAAAAGCCTGTAAAGCATAGATTGAATGTGTCGCACGACAGCGTTGCACCGGCAAAGGAAAATCCTGCGTTAAAGGCAGAGAAAAAGTCTAAGAAACCGCCTCAGACCATATTCGGAAACGCAGATGAAAAGCCTAAGGAAAAAGCCGAAAAGGTAAGCGTATCTATCAATACAAGTGCGAATATGACCTTCAAGCAAAAGGTGAAGCAGTACAGATTCCTTTTTGAAGAGCTGACAAAGCGTGATTTCAAGAAGAAATATAAAAGAACGCTTCTCGGCGTGCTGTGGAGCATAATTTCACCGTTTCTGACGTTCCTGGTTCAGTATTTTGTGTTCGGATATATATTCCACCGTCTTGATTCGGGATTTGTAATCTACCTGCTCACAGGTACTCTGATGTTCAACTTCTTCACCAATGCGACTACTAACGGTATGTTCTCGATGTATTCAAACGGGGCGATATTGTCAAAAGTCAAAGTACCTAAAAGCCTTTTTGTGCTGTCGTCCAACTCTGCGGCAACCTTCAATTTCCTTCTTACACTGATTGTTTATTTTGCATTCATGATATTCTGCAAGATAACCTTCGGCTTGCATCTTTTATTGATAATCTACCCGATACTCTGTCTTATTATTTTCAATATCGGAATGAGTTATATCCTGTCCGCACTTTTCGTGTTCTTCAGGGATATGCAGTATCTTTACCAGATATTCACAATGCTTCTGATGTATATGTCGGCTATCTTCTATGAAGTCAAGCACTTCCCCGAGGAGCTGAGATTCATATTCAATGTAAACCCGGTATATCATTATATATCATATATGCGTCAGCTTGTTATGCAGGCGTCCGTTCCGAGTTTAACGGAGCATATTATCTGTCTGTCGTTTGCACTTGGTATGCTCGGCATCGGATATTTCATCCACAGCAAGACAGAGCAGAAGTTTGTTTATTATTATTAATGAGGAATATAAATGGTAATTGATGTAAAAAACGTTACAGTTCAGTATACAATAAGCAATTTCAGAGAGATCGGACTTAAGGAATATCTTATCAAAAAGGTAAAGAGGGACATAAAGACCGAGCAGTTTACTGCGGTAGACAATGTTTCGTTCAGCCTTGACGAAGGCGATTTTCTCGGAATAATCGGTACGAACGGCGCAGGAAAATCGACCCTCCTGAAAGTAATTTCAGGCATTATGAAGCCTGCAAAGGGCAGTGTTACCGTAAACGGAAAGATAGCGGCACTGTTAGAGCTCGGTTCGGGCTTTGACCCTGACCTTACAATAAAGGAAAATGTTTTTCTGCGTGGGGCGATGCTCGGTTATACAAAGGAATTCGTTACCGAAAAGTACAAGGATATACTTGAATATGCGGAGCTTACCGAGTTTGAAAACAGAGCCTTCAAGCAGCTTTCATCCGGTATGAAGTCACGTCTTGCTTTTTCAATATCCTGCCTTATGGAGCCCGAAATATTGATACTCGACGAGGTTCTTTCCGTAGGCGATGCGGCTTTCAGGGCAAAGAGCGAGGCAACTATGATGAATATAATCAAGAACGGTTGCTGTACCCTGTTTGTTTCACATTCGCTTCCGCAGGTACGCAGGCTTTGCAATAAGGTGCTGTGGCTTGACAAGGGAAAGCAGATAGCCTTCGGCGATGTGAATGCCGTGTGTGACAAATACGACAGATATATCCGTACCGTAACCAATATGCAGAACATAAAAATGTAAACCGACAGGAGCATTTATGATATATCTTATTGACTTTGAAAATGTTCACTCAGACGGGCTTAAGGGAATAGAACAGCTCGGTGAGAAGGATAAGTGCTATATCTTTTACAGTGAACACGCAGGTGTGCTGACATTCAATATGCACAAAAGAATAACCGAGAGCAAAGCCGATATATTTTATGTCGAGGCGCAGGTGGGAATGAAAAATGCGCTTGATTTTCAGCTTGTTTCCTATCTCGGATATATGATACGGGAGGCTCCCGAGGAGAATTATTGCATTATTTCAAACGATAAGGCATTCGAGCTTGTGGGAAGGTTCTGGCAGGAGAAGAACGTGAACGTTTGCTGTGCCGTTTCACTTGAGCAGGCTGAAGAATCCGGAGAACACAGCAGGCTTCATTCCGAGCTTGAAAAGCTGATAACAAACAGTGATGAGCTTGAGTTTGTCGAGAAGTGCATCAATGAGCTTACTACCAAGTCGGGCATAAATAACCGTATCGTGAAAAAATACGGCACCACCCGTGCAGGTGAGATATACAGACTGATAAAGCCTCTGCTGACCGATAAAAAGGGCGACACGAGGCAGCAATAAAAAACAGGGCGGTCACTGCTGTTATGCAGTGACCGCCTCAATTTATACGGTATTGAATTTTCCTGTCAGTCCTGATACTGTGACGTTATCCCGAAATATTCTTCAAGCGAAAGACCGCTCTGCGTTACCTTTGTGGCAAGGTCTACGCCGATGTATCTGACGTGCCACGGCTCATACATATAGCCTGTTGAGCTTTCTTTGCCCTTAGGATAACGGATGATAAAGCCGTACTTGTAGCAGTTCTTGTCAAGCCACTTGCCTGCGGGATCGTACTGGAAGTCCTGTTCGAGAGAATTTAGATCAAATGTGTATCCTGTCTGGTGATCCGAGTGACCCGGACGTGAAGAATATGTATCTGCGGCATCTCTGCCGTCCTGCGCTACATAGCGGTTGTATATAACGTCCTGATCCTCATAGGAACGGAAACTCGATAAAATCCACAGCGAAATGCCGTCAGCGGCGGCGGCAGCCTGCATATCGTAGAAAGCGTCCATAGCGACAGGCTGAACACCGGGGTTATAGCTTGCGGGCAGAGTGTATGTCTTGTTCGCTATCATAACGCCGTCAAAATAAGTAATGCCGTCTATAACTTCCATTTTGTGCGAGCCGTTATATGACGGGGTCTGCGGTTCGGATGCCTGCGGTTTTGATGTTTCGGGCTTCGGCGTTTCGGGAACGGTTGTTTCGGGCTGTGTTATTACATACGGATCTATGATATTCACCTCCATAGTAGCAACAAGTCGGAAATCATTTTCGTAGTACGCCTCAATGGTACAGCTACCCTCGCTTTTTGCGGTGATAACGCCCTCGTTTGTTACCGAGGCTATAGTTGCGTCACTGGTATAGTATATGGCGCTTGTGTGTGTAATATCCTCAGGCGAGAATTTTAAAACGGAATTATATACCTCTCCGACCTCAAGAGTAACGCTCTTTTTGTCAAATTCCATCGAATCGGGCAGTTCAAGTCCGTTCACAGTGACGCTTATATCCTTTGAAAGTCCGGTTACGGAGTCAGTAACGGTGACGGTGGTTTCGCCCGTGTTCACTCCCTTTATATTTCCGTCCTTGTCAACGGTCGCAACTTCTGTGTCGGCACTTTTCCAGCTGAGCGATACATCCTTTGCGTCAGAGGGGGTAAGCTTTGCAGTGACCTTCTGCTCCTCTCCGCCGTCAAGCGACAGAGCCGCAAGAGATACATCGAGCTTTTCGATTATATCCTTCTTTACAATAACGATAATGCTGTCGGAAAGCTCTCCGCTGCTTACCGTAATTTCGGTTTTTCCGTTCGACACACCTGTGATTTTTCCGTCAAGCGAAACGGTCGCAACCGATGTATCCGCACTGACATATGACAGCGCATATTCCGTGTCTGACGGCTCGGTTTTCACTTTGAGTTTTTCGGAATGACCGACACGCAGTGTAATATCGCCGCTGTTTGTTATCTCAAGCCCTTTTATGCTGTCGCCGTTATTGCCTGTGAAAATCAGCGTTACAAGTATGGCACACATTATTATGAGCAGGGCGATACCGCTGTATATCATAATATTCGCTATCAGGCGGTTACGTTTTTTCTGCGCTGAGGTTTTCCTTTTCGGATATTGTGGTGAGGACGCTTTGACTGGCGTTGCGGCAGGCTTTGGCTTGAATGTGTCGTCAAGCTCGTCGAGCGGAATTATATTATCGTCCGTTCTGCTTTCAAACAGTGCCTTTATATCATCTATACTGCTTGTTTCGTACTTCTTTTCAGGCTCCATATTTTTATATCCTTTCAAATAAACCGTACCGGCGGTAAGCCCCGTTTTGATGTACGGCAATACTTATATAAACGTTACAATTAATGTAATTATATCATAAGATCCGTATTTTTGCAAGTGCTGTTGCGGTTGACAAAACCGTACAGTTGTTGTACAATTATAATATGGATGTGAATACAAGATTTGACTTTTTCACAAGGCATTGTGCAAAGGAGGATCATATGAAATACAAAAGATCGGTATCGGTTTTTCTTGCTGTTTTGGCGCTGATTCCGGCAATGATGACAGCAGGCTGTTCCGAAGAGAGCCATATTATAACTCAGCACACCTCACGTCCTGACGGTACGGCGACGTCAAAGCCGTATGCCACCAACAGCAGTCTGACAAAGGACGATATAACGCTTACGGTATGGGAGTCAAAGGACGGCCCCGATGAATTTATCAGAAAAGCGGGAGACAGCTTTCACAAGCTTTACCCTAACATAACGATTGAATATGTCAACGTAGAGATACCCGACGCTATAATAAATCTTAAGGATAAGAACAGTACGGTAAAAAGACCGGATCTGTTTGCATCTCCTTGCGACATGGCAGGGGAGCTTATCGCCAACGATCTTATACTTCCGACAATCGACACATCGTTTGTAAATACAGTGGCAATGACTTATGCAAGGGATTCCGTGATGTACGGCGATACTATGTACGGCTACCCGGTTTCCTGCGAAACGTACGCCCTTTTCTACAATAAGAAATTCGTAGATCTGAATGATATTCCGTCAACGTGGGAAGGTATGATAGGCTGGAGCAAGGGCTTCAATACGCTCTATCCCGGCAAATACGGCTTTATTTTCCACGCAGATACGGTATATTATCTTGCTATGCTGATGAGTAGGGACTGTAATAAGCTGATGAGCGGCAAGGACTACGGCTTGCTTAACGAATCCGCAAAATACGGCATGGATCTTCTCGGACAGATGAAAGAAATATTGCCGCCGAACGTTACGGATTTTGAATATGACGATTATGACGATCTGTTTCTTAACGGCGATGCGGCTTTCCTTGTGAACGGACCGTGGTTTGTAAGCAAGGCCGATGCCTCCGGCATAGATTACGGCATAGTAAACCTTCCGTCTTTTGAAAGCGGAAGCAATACATATTCCATTGCAGGTGTCAGAGTTATGTATGTGTACTCAAAAAGCGATCATCCGAAAGAGGCGGACGAGTTCGCACGCTATCTTCTCAGCGAGGATATGCAGAGGCTCAGAGTAAAGATGACAGGAACCCTGCCTGCCGCTAACGTGGATATAGATGAAAAGCTGGACGGATTTGTAGATCAGCTGGCATTCTCCTATGCTATGCCGAACACACCTCAGACGGCTCGGTTCTGGGAATACGGGATAACTGTTACCAAAAACGTTTATGCCGGCAAGGACCCCGACGAAGAGCTTAAGGATTATGTCGATTATCTGAACGGTACAGGCGCTCCCGATAACGAAAGCAATATCACCGACAGCCTAGACAGCAGCACCGAATAATTTTATTTTAACGGAAGGATATAACCTATATTATGCCAAATGCCGAAAAAAGCATATCACTTGAAAATGCAACAGATGTCGGCGCGGGACTTACCTCGAAAGAGGTAAGCGACCGCATCGCACAGGGAAAAGTAAACGGAGATTTCAATATACCGAGCAAATCGGTAAAGCAGATATTCAAGGATAACTGCCTTACATTCTTCAATCTTATCAACATAATACTGGCGGCTTTTGTCGTTGCGGTAGGCTCGTTCAAGAACTGTCTGTTCTTAGGCGTTATCATATGCAACACGGCAATAGGTATATTCCAGGAAATACGCTCAAAAAGAGCCATCGACAAGCTGGCTCTTATTTCTGCGCCTAAAGCGGATGTGCTGAGAAACGGCGAAATACAGACTATACCCGTAAAGGATATTGTTCTTGACGATATAATGATTTTGTCGGCAGGCAGACAGGTCTGCTCGGACTGCATAGCGGTAGAGGGCGACTGCGAGGTAAACGAGAGCCTTATAACAGGCGAAAGCGACCCTATCGTAAAGCACAAGGGCGATGAGATACTGTCCGGTTCGTTTCTGATAAGCGGAAATGCAAAGGCGCAGGTTATCCGCATAGGCGCAGACAATTACGCCAATAAGATAACAAGCGGCGCAAAATATATCAAGAAGAATAACTCAAAGATGCTCGCAAGCATAAACTATATACTGAAGATGATTTCCGTATGCATTATACCGATGATACTGCTGATGTTCGGTAAGGAAATGCTTCTTGCACACAACACGTTCACCGATGCCGTTGTAAACACGGTTTCGGCTATAATCGGTATGATACCCGAGGGTCTTGTGCTTATGGCAAGTATGGTGCTTGCGGTAAGCGTTATCAGACTTGCAACGAACAAAACGCTTGCGCAGGATCTGTACTGCGTGGAAACCCTTGCAAGAGTTGACGTTCTCTGCCTTGATAAAACAGGTACGATAACCGAGGGCAGAATGGAGGTATCCGACGTTATCTCTCTTGACGGAAACGATCACGAAAAAGCTCTTTGCGAGATGATATATGCGCTCGGCGATAATAACCCCACTGCGCTTGCCGTAATGGACAGATACAAAAAAGACGGTTTCCTGCCCGAAAGAGAATGGTCGGCAAGTACTGTGGTGCATTTCTCAAGTGCGAAAAAGTGGAGCCTTGCGGCTTTCGAGGATAAAGGAACATATATTCTCGGTGCAGCTGAATTTATTCTGGGCGATGCTATGACAGATGCTCTGAGAGAACAGATAAAGACGCTGTCTGAGGGCGGATACAGAGTTGTATTGTTTGCACACAGCGACAATATGCCGCCCGAAGTCGAGGGTGGCGCATTGCCCGAAAATATAACTCCTGTTGCACTTGTAAGAATCACCGACTGCATAAGAAAAGAAGCCCCTGCAACGCTTAAATATTTTGCGGAGCAGGACGTTGACATAAGAATTATTTCGGGCGACAGCCCCGTTACCGTTTCGGGAGTTGCACAGCGTGCAGGGCTTGAGCATTATGAAAATTACGTTGATGCATCGACATTAACAACCGATGAAGAGCTGTGGGAGGCGGCTGACAAGTATAAGATATTCGGCCGTGTAACGCCGTATCAGAAGCTGGAGCTTGTAAAGGCACTTAAAGCCAAAGGTCATACCGTTGCGATGACGGGCGACGGCGTAAACGATGTCCTTGCACTGAAAGAATCCGACTGCTCTATAGCTATGCAATCCGGAAGCGATGCGGCACGAAACGTATCCAACATCGTCCTTCTCGACAGCAATTTTGCGTCAATGCCGAAGATAGTAGGCGAGGGCAGACGCTCTATAAACAACATCGAGCGTTCAAGCGTGCTGTTCCTTTACAAAACCGTATATTCGTTTTTAGCGGCGCTTATGTTCTGCTTTGTGCCTATGGGCTATCCCCTTCAGGCAATACAGCTTACGCAGATCAATATGTTCACAAACGGCATACCCTCGTTCTTACTTGCTATGGAGCCTAACTTCAAGCGTGTAAAGGGCGAATTTATAGAAAATGTCCTGCCGAGATCCATAATGCACGGACTGCTGATAACGTTCAATTTTGTCGGAATAGTGCTTATGCGCTATATTTCGGGCTGGATGGATATAATTCCGAGAGAAACCTTCGATTACAGCATCGAAACAATGTCAACCATATGCATAGGATTTGCGGCGTTCGTGATACTGTTCAAGGTTTGTATGCCCTTCAAGCCGTGGAAAATAGGTCTGTTTATTTTCCTGATAGGAGGATTTACGGCTGATATATTCATATTGCGTGATTTCCTGCTCGACCTTAAGCCTATGTGCTTTGAAATGATAGTTATGACAGGGATTCTTATGGGCGCAACCGTTCTTATAGAGGCTCTGTCCTCGTTCTTTGAACGGCATATAACCGATAATCTGCTGGCGTTCCAGCGGTACTGGAAAGATGTGTTTATAAAAATGTCGGCAAAAAGAAAAGCCGGAAAGGAAAATAAAAATGCCTGAAATGACAGTTGAGATATTCAGCGACGGAGCGTGCAGCGGCAATCCGGGTCCCGGAGGTTACGGTGCGATTCTCCGTTGGAACGGAAAAGAAAAGGAGCTGAGCGGCGGCGAAAAGCATACCACCAATAACCGTATGGAGCTTACCGGAGTTATCGAGGCGCTGACGGCACTGAAATATCCGTGCAAGGTGATACTTACCACCGACAGCAAATATGTTGTGGATTCGGTCACAAAGGGTTGGGTGAGCGGCTGGAAACGCAGAGGCTGGAAAAAATCCGACAATACGCCTGCACTTAATGTCGATCTGTGGGAGCGGCTGCTTCCTCTGCTCGATACGCACGATGTGGAATTCCGCTGGATAAAAGGCCACGCAGGACACCCCGAAAACGAACGTTGCGACAGGCTCGCAGTAAAAATGCGTGATTACTACAGCGCATTATAATAAGCCGAAAAGAAGGCGTTTTTATGAAAAATGAGATCAAAGAATATAAGGAATATATAAAACAGCAGGCGGCAGACCCTGACGTTGACAAGAAAGTGCTTGCACAGCAGCTTCTTGTAAGGATAGGCTTCTATCAGCACGAAAGGCTTATCCACCTCATAGTAACGATGAGCTTTGCGATATTCTTCCTGCTGTCGCTGATACTGGTGTCGATAAATGCTTATTTTCTTGCACTGTCGGTTCTTCTGCTTGTACTTCTTGTTCCGTACATAGCACACTATTATTTTCTTGAGAATTCAACGCAGGAGCTTTACAAAGTGTATTACTCGCTTATTTCGGGGCAATAATTCTTGCAGACGAAAAATAGTTGTAATTGTTTAAGCAAAAATCACACAAAACCGTGAATTTATTACCAAGTTTCGTTTAATCCTACAAAATTATCTTGCAAATATGGATTTTTTCGGCTTTCTGTAGTATAATTATAGCATTAATCTGCAGAATCAGTCGAATTAAGTTAGCTTTTTTTCAATGTAATAAGAGGGGTGAGCCGATGAAAAAAGATATATTTTCAATTCCGAACATACTGAGCTTTGTGCGAATATTGCTTATCCCGATATTTGTATGGTTATATGTCACCGCAGGAACGAGCGGAGAGTATTATCTTGCCGCCGCAGTTGTCGTAGCGTCGGGAATTACCGATTTCCTTGACGGACAGATAGCACGGCGATGCAATATGATAACCGAGTTCGGCAAATTCCTCGATCCGCTTGCCGACAAGCTGACGCAGGGAACGTTGTTCCTTTGCATAGCGATAAATTATCCGCTGATGTGGATACTGCTTGCTATATGGCTTTTAAAGGACGGCTTTATGGCAATCATGGGACTTGTGCTTTTAAAGACAAAGCAGACAAAGCTTGACGGCGCACGCTGGTACGGCAAGGTCTGCACGGCTATTATCTATATCGCAGTACTGGCTCTGCTTTTCTTCCCCGGAGTATTCCCGGAGGGTTCGCCTGCATCATCCATACTCATTCTTATCTGTATAGGCGTAATGCTTCTTTCCGGCATTCTTTATTCGGTAGCACTTATAAAGATGTGGCTTCACAATGAAACGATAGCCAAAGAGAACAGAATGAAGCTCAGGGAGATTGCTAAGGAAAGCACCCACGAGCATAGCAACATCAAAAGTGAATAAAAATGCGACCTGCAGGTTTTATCCTGCAGGTCGTTTTTTAGGAACTTCAGTGATTAATTCGCAAAAATAACACGCTCTTTTCTGAACAGGAATTGTTCGGAAAGGAGCTTTTATTATGAAAAGCAATATCAGAGCTGTTTTAACTGACAGCGTACTGCCAAATGCAATGAAAATGTCATTTGTTATGTCTGTTGCGAGGTGGTATTATGTCAATGGATGAAAGAACGCTTAAGGAACAAGATACGGAGCTTATGAAAAACGAGATTAACGGATTAAATGAGGTCTATCGTGAAATAGCGAATGAAATCGGAATTGAAAATGCCAGAATAATTCATAAAATGTTTCACGGAACTCAGGTTTCGTTCCCCGGTCGCCTGTACTCAAAGGAATACACGCACAGGGCAATTATCAGGGAATATAACGGCAAGAATATTCTTAAACTCGCTAAGAAATATGACTACTCCGAGCGTTCAATATGGCGGATCATCAGAACAAGTAAAACGAAATGAGAGGTATTTATGAAAGTCACAGTAAAAAAATCAAGAACACGCTTCATAGCGATAGCGGCGGCACTTATATGCACATTATCACTCACAGCGTGCAACAGCAACGGCACATCTTCTCAGACGGAAAGCAGTAACACCGTGAATAGCTCGGTATCTGCCGACAGCAGTAGCAGTAACAACAGTTATGAAGCGTGGTCGGATGAAATAGTGCTGAGTAATATTATCCCCGAAGTAAAGGGAACTGTAGATCATACATACGAAAACACCGAAGAAGAATTGTGGATAACATTCAAATCGGTAGACGATAGCCAGTACAAAGATTATCTCACAGCCTGCAAGAACAGAGGATTTACCGTAGAAGAAAAAACAGATTCATTAGGATACACAGCGTTTAACGCAGACGGTTATCAGATAGAGCTTACATATTTCGGTAGCAGTGAAGATTTAACTATACTGCTTAAAGCACCTATGGAAATGGATGAAATTATTTTCCCTATCGGTCAGGCAGGAAACGCTGTTCCGAAGCCGAAATCGACATTTGGAAAAATCGACTATGAACGTGATGATAGATTTTCCCTGTACTTAGGAAATACGCCTAAAGCCGATTATAACGAATATGTAACGGCTTGTATAGATAAAGGATTTACCGTTGGTTACCGAAAGGACGACAAATTCTATTACGCATATAACGCTGACGGATGGTATGTTTCCATTGAGTATGTCGGTTTCAATGTTATGCGTATAGATGTCAGACCTCCTGAAGAACCGGATGAAAGCGAGCAGTCATCGGATGCGTCAAAGCCCGAAACAACTAATGCCCCCGAAACAAGCAAGCCGGCAGAAGCCGATGCAAGTGGCCTGAGAAGTGATTTCAAAGAGGCTATGGACAACTACGAGAGCTTTATGAACGATTACGTTGACTTTATGAAGAAGTATAAGGCAAACCCGACCGATCTCAGCCTTATCACAGATTATGCGACATATATCAGCAAATATAACGAGCTTTCACAGAGCTTTGAAAAGTGGAACAGCTCGGATATGAACGATGCCGAAAAAGCCTACTACATCGAAGTGCAGACAAGAGTAAACAACAAGCTGCTTGAAGCGGCGCAGTAAAACATCAAAACATCAAAAGCGAAGCCTTCCGTCCGTCATTATGACAGCGGAAGGCTTTTCTTTATGCAAAACAAAAAATAAACTTAAAATTTACCTGATGTGAACAAATCTTTGTTGAGTTTTGATATATACAAATTTCTCTTTCGGGTATAGAATATAGAGGTTGCTGTTTGTCCGCAGGACAAAGGAACAGAAAGAGGGAGAGAAATGATAAAGCGTTATTTCAAACGTTTAAAGACAGAATTCAAAGGCTATAATGCAGGAAAATTCGGAAAAGATGTGCTTGCCGGTATTACAGTTGCGGCTGTGGCACTTCCGCTTGCGCTTGCATTCGGTATATCGAGCGGTGCGACTGCCGCCGCAGGACTTATCACGGCACTTATCGCAGGTGTTGTAATAGGACTGCTTTCGGGTGCTTCATATCAGATATCAGGACCTACGGGTGCTATGGCGGCTATCCTTTGCTCGCTTGTGGCTACATATCAGATACAGGGTGTGTTCATTGCCTGCTTTATGTCGGGTGCTATACTTCTGCTGTGCGGAATATTCAAGCTCGGCGGACTGGTACAGTTTATACCCACGCCTGTTATCACAGGCTTTACATCGGGTATAGCAATAATAATCGCATTCGGTCAGATAAACAACCTTACAGGACTTAAATGCGAGGGTGCTTCTACTATAGATAAAATAGTAAGCTACTTCAACACGCCTCAGACGCTGAATTTTGAGGCAATAGCAATCGGCGTATGCGTTATAGTGTTTATGCTTATATACCCCAAAAAGCTCAATGCTATCATTCCGTCGTCGCTTATGTCTATTATAATAGCAACGGTGCTGAACTTCATATTCAATTTCAATGTCGGCATTGTAGGCGAGATACCGCAGACGCTTCTGCTTAATGACAGGCTTGATATTACGGCGATAGATTTTGACACGGTCAAGAATCTTATATTCCCTGCAATCAGTATTGCGGCACTCGGACTTATCGAGAGCCTTTTGTGCGGTGCGAGCGCAGGCAGAATGAAGAATGAAAAGCTTGACAGCGATCAGGAGCTTGTAGCACAGGGCATAGGCAATATGCTGATACCCTTTTTCGGCGGTGTGCCTGCGACAGCGGCAATAGCAAGAACGAGCGTTGCCATAAAGAGCGGCGCACAGACAAGAATAGCAGGTGTAATTCATTCACTGGTGCTTTTAGCGTCAATGTTCCTGCTCGGCGGTGTAATGTCAAAGTTACCTATGGCGGCGCTTGCAGGCGTACTTATCGTAACTGCGTGGAGAATGAACGAGTTTGCGGTAATAAAGGACATTTTCGGCAGAAAGATAAAGACCGCAATGTTCCAGTATCTTATCACAATGGCGGCAACGGTTATATTTGACCTCACTGTCGCAATTATAATCGGTATACTTTTCTCGGTCATCATGTTCGTGCTTAAGGTTTCGGATATGACGGTAAACGTTGCGGATGTTGACCCTGCTAAGATAGATATAGCCGACAAGGACGGAAAGCTCTGCGGTACAAAGGTCGTATATGTCACAGGTCCGCTTTACTTCGGAACATCAAACAAGCTGTCGGAGAAGCTGTCACATCTTGAGGTCGATGACGGCGGAAAGCTGATATTCTCAATGCGTGGCGTGCCTATAGCGGATATTTCCGGTGTACAGGCTATGAAGGAGCTTTGCGACAGCCTTTCCGCAAGGAAGATAGAAATATACTTCTCGTGCGTACAGCCTGCCGTTGACGAAATGTTCCACCGTTGCGGCCTTATCGAAACCTACGGCGAGGAGCGTTTCTTCTGGAGCACCGACAAGGCGATGAAATTCATTGCAGGAGAAACCGTAAACGTCTGCCCCGTCTGCTCCGCAAACACATCAAATACAGCCGTAACCGCAGAAACGGCAAGCGTATAAATCTAAAACAAAAATCAGCCCGCAGGAAGATAAAACTCCTGCGGGCTGTTACTTTATGCTAAGCGTTTTAGTCGTCGTTGCCTTGCGACATTACGATAAAGCCTACTATTATCGTAATTATCAGAACGAGTAATCCAAGCAGCTGATTTTCAATACAACAAACTATAAAAGCAACACCGCCGATTAAAATAGCAATTCCGAAAAGTATCCACAAGCATTTTACTGCTTCACTGCGGTTATCGGTTTTGTTCTTATCGTGGTCATAGTGACGATAAATTCCCCTGCGATTATTCTGTACAGGCGGCTGTTCATTTTTCTTGCTGTCCTCGATTATATGATGAACAAGCCCGAAGGTGACAAAATCATCAAAGGCATCGTGCTTACCGTTTCCGTTCCAGTCAAACATAATACCACTCCTTCTCAGATGTGACTTTTGTTTATGTCGTTATTGTAGCATAAGGATTGTACGATAAAAAGGACAAACAAAGCCTGCATACCGCTATAGGTCTTTCGGACTGTTGCCGTATGCTAATCATCTTTGTCAAAGCCCCGTGACATTACAGCATAGCTGATAAATACTAAACCTAATACTGAAAGTGCTATCAGAAGTTGATTTTTGATATTGCAGATTATCAGAATAAAGCCGACAATAAGAATTATCAATCCTAAAACAAGCCAGAAGGTTGTTATTGCATTCTTGCGGGCACCGTTAGTGTCCTGATAGATGTCATAGCGATGATGATTTCTCCTGTTACGATTTTTTGCAGAGGGCATTTCATCCTCATCGTTTATCATATCTTCAAGAAGCCCGAATGTGACAAAGTCATCGAAGGGATCGTGCTCACCGTTTCCGTTCCAGTCAAACATAATATCCGCCCCTTTCGCAAGTGCTTTGTTTATGTTGTTATTGTAGCATAGACAGTGTACAATAAAAAGGACAAATATCTTAAAATCAGAATAACGCTGTGTATTTGTTGCTGACAATTTCAAATAAAACGAGTATAATATTAATGATATTTTTGTAAGGGTGGAGTTGCTGACGTTGCCCTTATTTTGTTTTATTAAGTAAATTAATAATTTTGTGCGTTCTCCTCGCAAGGCTGACAACAAAAAACAAGCACCGCAATCAAATA
>OHKP01000148.1_pt1 | contig 49028 bp, 36 predicted proteins | sample 1568861 | NCBI WGS metagenome assembly OHKP01 (sample SAMEA3879524, study PRJEB24766) | human gut metagenome | biome: human-associated habitat; feature: feces | place: USA | collected 1985/1987 | reverse complement strand
TTGTTTTTATCTTTTACAAACGTAAAGTTATAGGCTATAGGCCACATTCAGCAAGAGCGACGAGCTCGATACATGATATTTGCCGTAAGCCACATTCACCTTAAAGCGCTCAAGGTTTATACCCGCGCCAAACGATAGGCCCGCACCATGGCTGCTTTCATCTTCGCCATTGGTGATTTTCATCTCGTGGGCACGACGAAAATTATAACCACCGCCTACCCATATTGAGGGTGAGAGAATAATGTCGACACCCGCTACCAGGTGATTGATGAAGCCATAATCCCAATGATTAAGGTCGACAAGGGTGGCCGAGAGGCGGAAGGGCGAGTGTGAGAGACGCTTGCTCACACCCAACTGCACGTCGATGGGCATACGCTCAAAGTCGTCGTTATAAGCTTTTAGCTGTCCACCCAAATTTTTACACACAAGACCTACTGAGAGGTCGGTCTCTTCGTCATAATAGTTTAAGCCCAGATCTACGCCCATGGCTATTGAGTTGTAGCTACCTATATACGAGGTGATAAACTTGGCGGTGATACCTCCCGAGAGCTTATTGGTAAGCAGATATGAGAAATAGCCCGCAAAAGAAAGATCTTTAGCCGAGAACTCGCCTTGCTGCACGTTGTTCTCGTCCATCTCTTTCATCGTACCATAATTGATATATTGCGCCGAAGCAGCAAAGCATCCCTTCTGCTTATACATCCAGTTGAAAGCGGCACTGGCCGTGTTCACCCCCGACATATAGTTCATGTAATGCAGCGAGATAGTCTTATCGCTCACCGATGTTAACAAGGCAGGATTATTGAAAATCAGGGCCTCATCGTCATCGGTAATGCTGATATTGTCGCCTCCCAAGGCTGCCGCGTGGGCGCTGATGGGCAAGCGCAAGAAATTATATTCGGTTTGGCTTTCTTGTGCCACCACTACGGCAGCCCAAAGCACGGCTATAAGGGTTAAAATATGCTTTTTCATCCCAATGTGTCAAATTTATTTGGCAAAGATACTGCTTTTTTAAAATATCTGTGCTAATTTTGTAAATGAAATGCCTTTGAGGCCACACTTTGTGCTTTTTATTTTGGGCACAAGGCGTAGGGCTTATAGGCTTAAACAATAGAATAACGAAAAAACAAACAGGTTTAGTATAAGGTGGAAAACAAAAAGTCAGACAAGGCGCGCCTTGAGCCACAACGACCGCTGTGGTTTTTATTGGCGCTGGTGGTGGTGATGGCCACATTCTATGTAGCCATCAACTATACCTCGACGAGCCAAACCGACTATGACGAGCAGCCCATTGACGACCTTGTGCAAGACATCAATCTGATGCCTGCCATCAACCGTGACGATAGGATAGCCGTCATGCCAACGGCCGCCCAAGCCAAACCTACGCCCACCAAGATAAACGTGGTAGACGAAGTGAAACAAGAGGCCGAAAAGCTAAACACGCTGAACCAGCTACGCACCAACGACGGCACCGCTGACGATGGTGCTGAAGGCACAAAGGGCGACAACGAAGAGGCATCGCAAGCTCAGCCCCCTGTGGCTGTTGATGCTAACGACAACCCTCTAAACCTGCGCGTGGTAGAACAGTTGCCCGAATTTCCCGGTGGTATGGTGGCCATGATGAAATGGATCACAAAAACCCTACGCTATCCGCCACAGGCACAGCAAAAGAAGATACAGGGCAAGGTGGTGGTAACGTTCATCATCAACAAAGACGGAATGATCAGCAACATCAAGATAGCGCAGTCGGCCGACCCTCTGCTGAACAACGAGGCGCTGCGTGTGGTGCGCTTGATGCCCACCTGGAAACCAGGCCTTGAAAACAACAAGCCCTGTCGCACCATGTTTGCCATTCCTATCGAATTTAAATTATAAACATCATATCATCCTCTTAAAATACAGATATAGCCATGTTGAAGTCAGAAGAAATATTAAGTGTTGTAAACGAAGCCATTCAATCGTTACCATTCAACCGTCAGCCCACATCGCTCTACGAGCCTGTAAGATATGTGCTGTCGATAGGCGGAAAGCGCATGCGCCCCGTGCTCATGCTGTTGGCTTATAACCTTTTTAAGGACAACCCACAAAGCATCCTGAACCAGGCTTGCGCGCTCGAAACCTATCACAACTATACATTGCTGCACGACGACCTGATGGACAACGCCGACCTGCGTCGCGGACACGAAACCGTGCACAAACGTTGGAATGCCAACACAGCCATCCTTTCGGGCGACAGCATGCTGGTATTGGCGTTTCAGCAAATGGCACAATGCCCTGAAGACAAACTAAAAGCTGTGCTCGACCTGTTTACTGAGACAGCGCTGGAGATTGGCGAGGGACAGCAATACGACATGGACTTTGAGCACCGTATGGATGTGCGCGAAGACGAATATATTGAGATGATACGCCTGAAAACCAGCGTGTTATTGGCCTGTGCCTTGAAGATGGGCGCCTTGCTGGCCGACGCCTCGGCCGACGATGCCAATCTACTGTACTCGTTTGGCGAGCAGATAGGCCTGGCCTTCCAGCTGCAAGACGATTTTCTCGATGTTTACGGCGACACAAAGGTGTTTGGAAAAGCCATTGGTGGCGACATTGTTTCAAACAAAAAAACCTTCATGCTCATCAACGCTTTCTTGAGAGCTAACGAGCAGCAGCGAGCCGAACTGCACCGCTGGGTAGAAGCCACCGAGTTTGACGAGCAAGAGAAGATTGCTGCCGTAACACGTCTGTATAACGAGATTGGCATTGACACGCTGGCCCAAGAGCGCATCGACCACTACTTCAAACAGGGATTGGCCTGCCTTGAAGCCGTAAAGATTGATGCCGAACGTAAAGAGCAGCTGACGGCCTACGTGTATAAACTGATGAAACGTAATTATTAAAAAGCTCACACACACCATCATGTTATACATTGATACGCACACACATATCGACGGCACCGAGTTTGACGACGACCGCGACGCGGTGATTGCACGGGCAAAAGAGGCTGGCGTGAGCAAGATGTTTGTACCCGCCATCAACAGCCAGTCGCTAACAACTATACAAAAGGTGTGCGACGCATACCCTGGATACGCCTACCCCATGATAGGCTTGCACCCCGAAGAGGTGAAAGCCGACTGGGCCACACAACTGCAACATATGCACAACCTGCTGCAAGAGCCACACCCCTATATTGCTATTGGCGAGGTAGGACTTGACTATTACTGGTCGCGCGACTTTGCCGACGAACAGCTGAAGGCTTTTGAGGAGCAGGTAAAATGGTCGGTTGAAACACAACTGCCGCTGATGATACACTGCCGTAAAGCACAAAACGAGATGGTGGCCATCATGCGACGTTATGCCCATCAGCTGCCTGGTGGCGTGTTTCATTGCTTTACGGGCAACCAGAAAGAGGCGTTAGAACTGCTTTCCTTCCCACAGTTTGCCTTAGGCATTGGCGGAGTGTCAACCTTTAAGAGTAGCCATCTGCGCGAAGATTTGCCCGCCGTTGTGCCTCTTGACCGCATTGTCTTAGAGACCGACAGCCCCTACATGGCGCCTGTGCCCTTACGTGGGCAGCGCAACGAAAGCAGTTTCATCCCTCACATTATCAACACGCTGGCCACCAGCTATGGCGTAACCCCCGACGAGGTGGCACGCATCACCACCGAAACAGCCCTTCGTTTGTTTCCGTTGGCACAGACGTCTATCTAAGTGGTTGCATAAATTGTAGGTATGGGTTCAATATAACAAAGCAACAACAATAACAAGAAAAGGACAAGAAAAACAACATTGTTTCATACAATCGAGTAAAAACAATGTTGTTTTTCTTGTCCTTTTGTTATTCATATTGCAGCTTTATCACAAAGAATGATAAACCGCTACATGCTTACAGATTGAAAAACTCGGTAAACACTTTTACACAATATTCATGATCGCACACGCTGCCAGTCTCGCGGCAACTGTGCATGGCCAGTATGGCGTTGCCCATATCTACGCCACGCAAAGGTATTGACGAGGCAAGTATGTTGCCAAGAGTACTGCCGCCCGCCACATCACTATGGTTGACAAAGCGCTGACAGGGCACGCCAGCCTTCTCGCATATGCCAGCAAAGACGGCAGCCGAAGCAGCATCAGAAGCATACTTCTGCGCAGCATTAAACTTAATGACGGGTCCGCCACCCAGCATAGGATGGTTTGTGGGGTCATACTTTTCAGCATAGTTGGGATGCCATGCGTGGGCATTGTCGGCCGAAATCATGAAAGCACGCTCAACGGCCTGATAGTAAGCCTCCTCGGTATGGCTCTGCGACAAGGCGATACGTTGCAGCATATACGATAGGAAGGGGCTGCCCGCACCCTGCTTGGTTTGCGAGCCCGTTTCCTCGTTATCGAAGATGCCCAGCACCTGTGTGGTGTCGGTATCGTTAGCAGCAAGAAGAGCCTCCAGCCCAGCAAAGCACATTGACAGGTCGTCGAGACGGCCTGACGAGATAAACTCGTTATGCACACCAAAGGTGCAAGCGGGGGTAGCATCGGCAAGGTAGAGGTCGAAGTCGAGAATATCTTCACGGCTCACGGGGCGCTGCTTGTTCAGTTCTTCAAGAATAACGTTGATGAGCAGATTGCCCGCTTCAAGCTGATTGGTAATCTGTCCTAAGATTGGCAACACATCTTTTTGTCGGCTCAGTTTCACGCCATCGTTAACCTGGCGGTTAAAATGAATGGCAAGGTTGCTAATTTGCAGCAGCGGTCGTTTGATGTGCAACAGCATTGTGTCGGGGTGCATCACATCGTTACTGCGCACGATAACACGTCCGGCAAGAGTAAGTGGGCGGTCGAACCATGTTGACATAATAGGGCCACCATACACCTCGGTATTAAGTTTTACCAGGCCACCCTCAGTAAGCATCTCGGCATTAGGTTTGATGCGGAAGGTGGGCGAGTCGCTATGCGCACAAATCATGTGGAAGCCCGCCTCGGCCAGCGGCTTACGACCTATGCGAAAAGCATATACCGACGAGTGGTTCTTGGTAACAAAGAAACGGTCGCCAGCATTAACAACGCCCAGCGGCTGACAGGGGTCGAGGCGGCGAAAGCCACCAGCCTCGAGCATATCGGTAATGTTTTTAACCGCCAAAAAATTCACTGGCGAAGCGTCAAGAAAAGATAACAGTCTTTTAATCATAGTTTCACTTTTCATTTTTCACTTTTCGTTTTTCACTTTTCACTTACAAAGCAATTGGATTTTTCACTTTTCCCTTTTCACTTTTCCCTTTCATAGTCCTCTGGCTTTCAACAGTCCTGAGGCATCAGGGCTCTCCATACCCGTAAATTCGGTAAACATTTGCATCTGGTCTTTAGTGTTGCCACGACTAAGAATTTTATCGCGGAAGACCTGGCCCACAGCAGGATCAAGGGCGCCATGCTTAGCAAAATAGTCGGCTACGTTTACGGTCCACAGATAGCTATAATAGCCAGCAGCATAACCACCACCCCATACGTGGTTGAAATAAGAGGTTGAATAGCGCGGCAGTATCTGGTTATTGAGCAAACCAACGTTGTGCAGCTGCTCTTTTTCAAAAGCGCCTGCCATATAAGGCGAAGGCACCTCGTCGACACTAATCATATGCCAAGCAAGGTCAAGACAGGTTGAAGCAAGGTTCTCGCCAAGGGCATAGGCTGTTTGGAAATTGATGCTCTTTAGCATACGTTCTTTAAGGTCGGCAGGCATAGGTTTGCCTGTCTCGGTGTGGCGAGCAAAATGGTCGAACACCTCGGGGATACTTGCAAACGACTCGTTAAACTGTGAAGGCATCTCTACAAAGTCGCGAGCAACGGCAGTGCCCGAGAGCGTGTTGTATTGGCAATTTGAGAGGATGCCATGAAGGGCATGACCAAACTCGTGGAACATGGTGCACACCTCGTCCCAAGTGATGAGCGACGGCTGCCCCTCGGGTGCCTTGGCATTGTTGCATACATTATATATAATGGGCAACTGACCACGCTGGCGGCTCTGCTTAGCAAAGGCGCTCATCCATGCACCGCCACGCTTGGTAGGACGACGGAAGAAGTCGCTATAGAACAGGGCAATGGGTTTTCCGTTTTTGTCAATTACCTCAAACACCTTCATGTCGGGGTGATAGGTGGGTATATCTTTGCGCTGCTTGAAGGTGAGACCATAGGCACGCTGGGCAGCATAGAACACACCGTTTATCTGCACGCTGTCAACATTAAAATAAGGCTTCACCTCATCGTCAGAGATGTTGAGCATCTCCTTCTTCATCTTGGCCGAATAGTAGAAGCGGTCGTAAGGCTGCAAACGAAAGTCGGCACCCTCCTGCTTCTGTGCATACTGCTCAATGGCTTGTGTTTCGGCATCGGCCTTAGGCGAATAGGCTTTAATGAGCTGATGCAAGAAGTTGTAAACATTGGTGGGGTTCTTGGCCATGGTGCGCTCAAGCGAATACTCGGCATAGTTGTTATATCCCATCAACTTACCTTTCTCGGCACGCAACTTGGCCAACTCGGTAACGATGGGGAAGGTGTTATACTTAGGGTTGGTGGCATCGGCACGATGTATGCTGGCCTCAAACACCTTGCGGCGCAAGTCGCGGTTTTGCAAACTGGCCAAGATGGGCTGCTGGGTGGTGTTGATGATAACGATGCAGTATTCCGATTTGCTGCCACGGCTCTCGGCATCTTTCTTGCATTGCGCAATATCGGCATCGCTCAGTCCGGCAAGCTGTTCTTTGCTATCCACCCATACCACGGCGTTGTTGGTGGCCTCGGGCAAGAGGTTGCCCCATGCTTGTTGCAGTTCTGATATGCGCGCATTGATTTGCTTCATGCGCTCCATCTTGTCGGCAGAAAGCAAGGCGCCAGAACGCACAAAGCCCTTATAGATAACCTCGGTGAGGCGCTGGTCTTCGCCCTTCAGCTTGCTATACTCATGATCATAAACATACTTGATGCGCTCGAACAGTTTTTGGTTGAAGGATATCTCATTGTCAAGATTGGTGAGCAGGGGCATCACCTTCTTCTCGGTCTCGGCAATGGTGGGCGTCTTGTGGGCGCTGGTAAGACCGTCAAACACGTTTATAATGCGGTCGAGCAAGATGCCACTCTCTTCAAAAGCAAGGATGGTGTTTTGAAAGATAGGCTTCTTTTTGTTATTGACAATCTTCTGTATATTGTTACGCTGTTCCTTGATAGCCACCTCAATGGCAGGCAGATAGTCGGTCTCCTGTATCTTACTGAAGTCGGGAGCACCAAATGGCAAGCTGCTCTTCTGCAAGAGAGGGTTCTGACGATTAGCGCCCGAGCCTTGGGCAAACGATGTGGCTGGCATCTGCAAAAAAGCTACTACCAAGCCAAGGGTTAAGACCTTGTTATTAAATTTCATATTAATTTGGGTTTTAAATTATATACTTTAGTTTCACATGTAGGGAAGTTCATGCCTGGGCAAGCGACAATGCCGAGCTTATGCCGAGATGCAGCCTATCTTATGCAAAGATAATGCTTTTAGCTCTTAAACTACTATCACACTATATCTTTCTTTTGAAAAGAGCTAAAAAAACGAGCGGAAGGAAAGCTCCATCCGCTCGTTCTATACAAAAAGCTATACTTTTATCGTTTCATTCTAACAGTATGACATGTGCTTGGGCATTATCCATATCAGGCATTGTCATTCCAACGGGGGCACCAATATAAGTTGGATCAGTAACAACATAATGTTTCCCATTCAAAGAAATATAATCTCCTGTAACATTATCTGTAAAACACACGGCACATGCCAAATGTCCTGGATAGAACACTAAGATAGTTTTCAATCCTAACAAATCTCTTATTAAACGAGTGAATAGTATCGCTCTGTCTTCACAATCGCAACAAGGATAATATAAGGTTTCTTCTGCAAAGAAAACTCTATCGTGTCCCCATACCTTATCATCATACTCATAAACGAAGGCTGTTTGTACCCAGTTGAGCAACTTATTTGCAGCCTCTAATTGGCTCAAGCCATTGATTTTTTCCTTTAGTGAAGGATAAAGTTTTTCCTTGACTTTCGCATCTAATGGCTTGTTAGCATATATTGCCCATCTTGTCATAAAGTTAGCATTAACTTCTGAAGAGGGGTATGTATTATAAAACTCTATCAAGTTTTTGTTCACTTGAACCTGTACTTGTACATCTGGATATCTCTTCGAAGTCAATGTTTTTACATCACTTGCCTTGTATTCGAATTTTTGGTTTTGAGGAATATACAAAGACAATGGCTTCTCTTGCGGAAAGGAAGCGTCACATATCTCCAATTGGTTCTTGTTACATTCAAGAGGATAATAGTTGACGCCTTCTACTTTAAAATAGGCGACATCATATATTCTATGTTCGCTGGCATATAATAGATAAAGCCGTTGCCCATTTCTGCCTATACGCATTTTGTAACCACTTTGGCAATAAATATAAGCTGCCAACAGGGTTGCTTCATTACTATCGCCAAACACATCTTTAGCAAATGCTGAAAGCATATTCAGGTATGCCCAATCACACAGCTCTCTATCTATTCTTATTGTGAGGCAATCACGAATAGTATTATTCAAGATGCCTTTATCAGAAAGCAATGTCCAAACCTTTGATAAATGATTATTATCACACTCCATATTAGATAATATAGTTTTGATCTCCTCATTTATTCGGATAGCGCATTTTGTCCCACAATAGTTAAAGTCAACATTTGTTTCTTGTGGTTGTATTTGTTCTTTAATGGGGTCTATCGGTATAGGTTGTGGTGTAGGACTTGGAGGAGTTACGATTTCTTTTATAGGAATGGGATGATTCTCTATCGGCTTATTTCTATTCTCATCGGGTACTATCATTGGCGGAATAGTCTCGTCTTTGGGCTTTGGTATTGCAGGAAGTGTGCGGTACTGTTCCCAAGCCTGTTTCATGAATACAGCATATTGTTCATTTGCCTGTTTTCTAAAGTCATCATACTCTTTCTTCACTTGATTTTTAAAATCATTATAGGCTTTGTTATAATCCTTGTTTTGTGCATTACAGTTCAAGGCCCCACATAAGAATAATATAAATAATATCCTCATACTATTTTAGTTTAGTATCCTTCCAATTTCCAGAATAGGTTGCAGATGGGATTGTCAGTGGAGTCTGTTTTCTTCCTTTTTGTATCGCTACTTGTTGTGAAACTTGTTCTGAAATGTAATTTCCAATCTCACTTAGCGTTGCTTCTCCGCTCGTCTCCTGCAATTTCTTCAATAAAAAATATGTAAACATACCATGATGTTTCTCTGTGTAAGGGAAGGCTGTTTGATCGCCAGTAGCAGCTGTAAATACGACCATATTGCCTTGTGGTGTATCATTTTTCACTTTTAATGCCACACTACGAGCATTTGTTAACATACCGTTACCACGTTGTGCGCCACTAAAACATGCGTCCATAAACACCACAGTATGATTAGCATTTAAATCATTCAGTTCTTGATAAAGTTTACTGATGGGCAGACAAAGATCTGTTTGAGCCCCATCAACATCTACAGGTAACAGATATGCGTTATGGTTTGATTCGTTTGGCACACCGTGACCAGCATAATAAAAAATGACATTTATATCACCCTTGTATGCTTCTGATATTTGTTTGATATCTTTCAATGCTGTCATCATTGTAGCATAAGATGCATTTACGTATGAACGAATATTCTTAGAAGGAATTCCTAACGTTTTATTACAATACTTTGCAAAAATAGAAGCATCATTGTTTGCATAAGATACAGGTGCTACTTTTGAATACTTTTCATTACCAATGATGACTACAAAACATTTAGCGTTTGTTTCTTTACATATAATATAGGTATTTTGCTATCCACTTCATCCATGACAAAGTTGTCTTTGTCTGCTTCACCAACGTTCAACTGTAATGGCGATAAGTTTAATGCGATATTGGCAGATTCGTCATCATGATATATTGTTGGTGAAGTGTATTTCTTGCCATTAAGATTAAATGTGCAGCTTGCTATGTCTATATAATCGTTCTTTATGCAATACTGAGGTTCTTTTACCGCACTCTCAATATGTTCCTTAAAGTATGGAGCCTCGCTAAGAGGAACTTTTACATAAAAGTGAGAACTAAAGTTACTGGACTTCAGTTTGTAGACCTCTTCGTCTGCGTCATACTCTTCTATGGTGCAAGAAAACTGTTTGGGAGAATATTCTTTTATATAGTTTTCACGTGCTTTCTCAGTAAGACTTTTAATTTTTTCTTCTCGTGTTTTCTCTGTTACTCTTGATTTCCATTGCGCTGTTGTTTCATATTCTTTTTTCTGTTGCCACTTCTCAATATTGCTTTTAACAAAAGAAATGGCATTATATTTGAAAGAGCTTAATAAAGGTTGATAGTCTATTTTTGTCAAACTGAAAATCCCCTGTATGGTACCTCCAAAATTGATAGTAGAGTTCAGCCCCTCAATATTGATTAAAGCTTCATCATGAAAGAAACACTCTGAGCCAATATAATTTACTGTATTAGGTAAAAACACCTTACGAAGAGACGAACAAAGAGCGAAAGCCTTATCACCAATTTTTTTTGTGTTCATTAACGAAAGTGTAGTAAGAGATTTACAAGACATGAAAGCATTGTTGCCTATGTATTTTGTTGACAACCAGTCTATCACTAATTTTTCGCAACTATGAAAAGCATTTTCAGCAATAGTGTCGGCAGCTAATATTGCAGAAGTACCTGTGTCAACAGCTCCTGTATTGGTTACTTTTAAAGTTTGCAAGCTTTTACAATTCTGAAAAGCGGCTTTACCAATGCAATTAAGTTTACCCCAAATAGGAATTACAATGCTCTTCAATTTTTCGCAACCATTAAAGGCAAATTCTGAAATTGTTTCTATCGGATACGGAAATTCAATAGTTTCATTAACACCAAGTGAAGCGCAACCATCAAAGAGATAAGGTGGTATCACATTCATTAAATTGTTTCTTTCATCTGATGATAAATCAGCATATCTAACAGGTTTGCGTTCTTTGCTCCACTTTACTGTTTGTAGGTTGGCACAATTTTGGAATGTACGTTTGCCCATGCCTTTTAAAGAACAGGGCAAAATAACCGATTCCAATTTTTCGCAGTTTGCAAATGCACCTTCCCCAATGTATATAACAGAATATGGAATTTCAATTGATACAAATGAATTACATCCGCTAAAAGCTTCAGAACCAATATAAGTGGTAGAAGAAGGGATTTTAATTTGTGATAAGGCAGGACATAATAAGTGATCAATACTGACAACTGTTGTAGGTAATGATACTGATTCTACATTTTGTCCACCCCCTGTATAATCCATATCTACATCTCTAACAATATAGGTTTTACCTTTGTATGATATCTTTGAAGGAACTTTTATCGCTTTTGCGCTTTCATCTAAATTTGAATAGTAAGACGCACATAGTTCATTCTTTATTGTATCTTTATACAAAAGATAGCGCGAACTACCTATATCAGCCACTTCCTTATATACCCAATTCTTTTTGGGCGAGAAAGAAGAAATATCTATGTCGTTTGCCTGTATATTTGTCGATAGCAATAACAAAAACAGAGTATATAAAAATCGTCTAATCATATGTTTATTGATTTGGTTATTTCAGTTTTAGTTCTTTCCAATCATTTACTAACGACATGGATGTAGATACCATTGGTGTTTGGCTTTTGCCATTGACAACAATAGACTGTTGTTTTACATTGGTAATTACATAGTCGCTCAATTTGTCAAGAGTTATATCTCCTTTTGATTCTTTCAGTTTTTTCAACATGAAATATGTAAACATTCCATGGTTCTTTGTTTTGTATGGATAAGCTGTTTCCTGTCCTGATGCTGCAGAGAAGACAACCATATTGCCTTGTAGTTCGTCAGCCTTTGACTTAATCGCAACTCCACGTGCCGAAGCCAACATTCCATTTCCACGCAACGCTCCGCTGAAGCAAGCGTCAATGAACACAAAAACCTTATTGGCTGATGTTTCTCCCAAAGACTTGTATAAAGCATTAAGAGAGATACCTGTAGAAACATCTGTACTAATAGCATCAACTGGTAAAAGAAATGCTTCTTTAGAATAGTCATCAGGTACACCATGACCAGCAAAATAGAAGATAACTTTTGCTTCGTTTTTGTAAGCCTCTGTCACTTGTCTTATCCAGTTTAGTTCGTATTTGATGTTGTTAAAAGTGGCATCAGCCCTATAATGAATATTTTGTGCGGGGATGCCAAGAGCTTTTTGGCAATATTCCTTAAATACCCATCCGTCATTGTTGGCAAAATCCACCTTTTTCTCATTTTGATAGTTTTCGTTAGAAATGATAACAGCAAAGGTCTTGTCGTTATTTGTTGCATTAACAGGAATGTCAATATCAACATCTGATTTGCCTACATTAAGCGAGATGGTTGATATAGTCTGTTTGCCTTGATTGCCATTTGATGCAACGGGGTTGATATTGATAGGATCGAAATTGTATTCCACCTGAGCAATACTGTAATTCAATGAAGCCTGATTGTTGAATGTATATACTTCATTTTGAGATAAAATGAAGTCGCATTTTGCCAATCCTATACCATCATTCTGGATAAAGTAGGATAGTTTCTTAGTACACTCTTCAAATTTGTTTTTAAAGTTTTCAGCCTTTGCTATTGGTACCGGAACGAGTAGTTTGCCACCTATCTTACATTCTATCAAGAAAGTTTCGTGGTCAGGGTCGTACTTACCTAAAGTGAAGTCATTCTCAATATTATTGGCATATAATCCCAAATATGCTGTCTGGGCTTTCTTTGTAAGATCTATGATTTTTTGTTGGCGCGTCTGTTCGTTCACTCTTGTCTGCCAAACAGCTGTTTTCTCAAACTCACCTTTCTTTTGCCATTCATTGACAAACTGCTCAACATATTTTTGAGCAAAAGCACTAAACGACTGGCTACTTTTGGTCGCAAACGACACATCTGTAAATATGCAAGGTAGCACTTCGGTACCATTAGTATCATAGATACCAATTAAATTGTTATCCTTTGTCGCTTTTAGTAAATGGTTTGTTGTTGTGCTAATATCTTTGTATTCGGCTTTCAATATTATTTTTCCTGATTTATTGACAACACCATATTTCCCATTTATACAAAACTTCTGACATGTATTATTTAAAATACTATATGAGGTTTCTATCGGCTTGTTATAACTACAAGGTATAATAATTTTCAGGTTTTTATCCGCCAAACCATACAATCCGTTTTTCTTCACAGAACAGAGGATATAGTTTTCGTTACGCAAATCACGATAATCTATCTCTTGATAAGGCTGAGGCTGAATGATTGTATATTGTACCCACTGGTATCCATCGGAGGGCATTATTGGTTCTTTGCGAATAACAGGCTTTTCAATTCCTTGTTTAAGCATAATTGCCTCTGCTTGGCTCCAGAATTCAATTGAACTTTTTAAAAAATAGCTCGACCAATAACCCCCTGTAGATGCGTTTTTCTTATTCTCTTTATCAGCTAATTCTTGTGCTATTACTTCTTTTTTTGATTCATATTGTCTTCGCAATTTATCATATTCATTATATTCCTTTTTCCACTCATCATGTTCCTTTTTCCACTCATCATATGCTTTTATTAAAGCAGGATCAGGCATATAGAATTCAATAAAAGCATTATAAACTCTGTATTCCTTACCGCCAAAAGCTATCACCTTTCCTAATTTGTTGCAGAAGCCATACAGCGTTTCAGTACCTTCTTGTTTACCTATGAGGTACCATCCACCGTTAGACTTATTGTATTCTACAATAGAATATTTTGCTTTCAATTGTTTGGTGACAGCTACATTCTGTGCAAAAGTGCAGATAGACGACATGAACGCTATCAGCAATAGCATTGTTTTTATTATTCTTTTCATATTCATATAATTATTTTATTTTAATAGTATCACACTTGCTTGTGTATTATCCATATCAGGCATTGTTTTCACTCATCTTCATCTTTTGTTATAAGCACAGACATATGGCCTGTATGCACCTTTACGTAGCCCCTTTCCATCATGGAAGTCATGTTTCCATTGTGCCGAATTTTCAATAGAACAAATAGAAAATGTTCCCTCAGGGGTTTTCTTATCGCCTATTTTCGTTTTATTGCCATAGTTCTTGTCCACAGCTACAGGGCATTGAAAAAATGATACTTTGTACAATGTTTGCACTTAATATAACAATATGTATTCCTTATTATTTTATTAGTTTATAACCCATCCACTCATCCTTGATCGCGTCTGAAAAGATTGTTGTTGGTGTTTGGCTTTTACGGTTTGTTACTATAGATTGACGCTTTACATTCGTCTTGATATATTCAGCCAATTCTCCCAATGAACAATCGCCCTTCGACTCATTCAGCTTTTTCAGTAAGAAATAAGTGAACATGCCGTGCCCTTTCTCATTATACGGATATGCGGTTTCTTCTCCTGATGCTGCTGTAAGAACAACCAGTTTACCCATAGGCTTTTGTTCTTTGGCTTTAATAGCAACACCACGAGCCGAGACCAACATACCATTACCTCTCTGTGCTCCGCTAAAGCAAGCATCCATAAACACGATTACTGACTTAGCATTAAGTTCGCCCAACTCTTTGTAAAGTCTTGCAAGAGGGAAGCACACCTCTGTTGATTTGCCGTCGGCGTCGGTAGGAAGTAGATATGCTGTTTGGTCTTTCTCGTTAGGTATGCCATGTCCCGCATAATAGAAGATGATATTCATGTCGCCGTTATAAGCATCGGCAATCTCTTTTATGTCATTGAGAGCCGAGAGCATAGAGCCAAACGTGGCATCCTTATATTTACGAATGTTTTGCATGGGTATGCCAAGTGTCTTTTGGCAATATTGCGCAAATATGTTCATGTCGTTATTGGCAAACGCAACCTTTGGCACAAGGCTGTAGTTCTCGTTGCCTATTGCAATAACAAAAGTGTTCGCCTGCATTGATGCTGTTTGCGGAATGTTCTTATCGATAGTATTGTCTATAGTTTTCTTAGGAGACGTATTTTTGGCAACCGAAGTTTTTCCGTCAAAATCAACATTCAGAGTCGGCACGTCATAGCTCAAATAATCCAGATTGTCGTTCACTGCCCTCTCTGTGCTCTTCCACGACTTGTTGCCTAAACTGAATATGCAAGATGTTACAGCAATATTGTCATCTATAATACCATAGGTCGGCTGCATTGCTACTTTGCTCCAATTAGATTTGAACTGCATTGCTTCTTCTAACGATATCTTTGCATAGATGGTGTTTGCACCTTCTATGCTAACTGGATAAGCTCCATAGTCGGCATCGTATGTACCTAATGTTCCTTTTGTTGTTTTAGGTTTGTGTAAGGCTATATATTCTGTCTTTGCCTGATTTACAATCTCATCAACTTTATTTTTCTGATTTTCAGCAGTAACTCGTTGTTTCCATTGTTCAGTGGTTTCATATTCTTTCTTTTTTTGCCATTGTGGTATTTCTTTAGCTATTTTGCCTAATGCCATATAGCTAAATGTTGTTTGTATCTTTTCGAATTTCTCATCAAAGGGAGTTCCCATAAAAGGAGAACATGGGTTATCGCTTTCAGAGCCGTACATACCATACTTAATATTTGAATTCAAACCTTTTACGTCTTTTAGGCCCGTACCCCAAAAGGCAGTAGAGCCTATATAGGTAACAGAAGTAGGAATATCTATATGGTCTAAACCTTTACAATCGTTAAAGGCACCATTACCTATTGACTTTAGTTTTTTGGGAAAATGTATATTTGATAATTTAGGATTTCCTCTAAAAGCATTGTCCCCTATTATTTCAATATTATCATTTAAATAGTGTCCACTGAATTAATAAATTGCCATGGAAGCAAAGCAGTGGACTCTATACTTTGCAATGGCATCTGTCCATAAATTGAGCAAAAATCCGAAAAGGACAAGACAAAGTTCCCTAAGGAACTTCATCACGTTCTTGACAAAGTAGCACATTCCCGTCCAGCATTCTGCAGTTTCTGGAAGCTTGGCTCTTATATTGTTGGCTCGATATATTCTCTTGCCTGTGCCGAAAGAGCATTCGGCTTCATTTCGTTCTCCGACGGCCTTGGCCATCTTCTCGAGATATTCAGGACTTCTGGGGTCCTTGGGCGGTCGGCCTAATGGTTTACAATAAGTCTTTATCTCATACTCCTTGAGAATTTTCCGGTTTGCCTTGCTCATGTAGATTTTGTCTGCAAGAATAGTGGCAGGAAGGTATCCGAATCGTTCTTTGAAAAGTTGGATTTGTAGTGAGAGATCAGTACTCTCATTATAGGCATCCCAACTATGATGGTCTATAAAGGTATATCCTTCATAAATGGCAGCACCAATCTTCGCCCCGAATTCTGTCGGCGATTTGGATTTTCCTCTGACGATAGGGCGCACATGTGGTTGGAAGATGCTGACTATTCGGTCTTTGCATTGATGTTTCTTCTCTTCAAACATCTCCAACTGTTGGGAATACATGTCGAAGGTGGCTCTGAGGATGCGTTGCTCATGAGGTTGCAAAATTTCTTTGCTACCTCTGTACTCAAAGAAGAGTTCTGCAAGTTTGCGGAGATCCTTGTTCAAATAGCTTAGCATCGCTGAAATGGTAGAGCGAATAAGTTTGTAACCTTTCTTCTTGCGCTTAACAAGTTCCAGGTAGAAACTACGTGCGTCACCATAACAACTCCTGAGCTTCTTGATATGAAGTACTTTGCAGATTTTCTTGATGTAACGGTCTGCAATCTTGCATCCGTCATGGATAATGTCGGCATCAACGGGATAGCGAACCTCGGCGTCTGCACAGGTCGCATCAAGTTTCAGTACACCTTTATGTGTTCGGCCATGGCTGTCCGTAAACTCGGCACCGTTGGCTTCTGTAGGAGCTACTGGTGGCTCTTCGTTATCATCCCTTTGATTCTGATCTTCTGCCTTGCGAGCCTCCTTGTCTGCAAGTTCCTTGTTGAGAAGTTCTGTAGTAAATTGATTAATCTCCTCAATGGTAATACGCTTACGAATAGTTGTAAAAAGAGAAGGAGCGAAAAGCGGCTTGTCGGTGAATTCTGACAGACCACACAGATACTGCATGTATGGATTCTCCTGAATCATCGAGATGGTCTCTTCGTCAGAAAGACAAAACTTATGCTTGATGATACATGCACCGATGATCATGCGGGCCGGCTTATTACCTGCACCTTTGACTTTATTGTCAAGTCTGGAGTTGTATATCTTCTCAAGTTCTGTCCACGGAAGACTATCGCCGAGTTTTACCCAGCGATTATTCTTGTCCAAATCATCAAAAGATGAACGGAACATATCGACCGATAACTGTTTTAAATGTGAAGTATACTTCATCTCACTTATGATTTAACACTATAAAGGTACTAATTTTACGTTAAACAACCAAATATAAAGCGATATAAATCGCTGTTTATCAAATAATTGTGACTTATTCAGCAAACACTAAATAAACTTTTTCAAGTTGACTATTTGATGAATAGCAATAAAAAGCACTATTCCCAATTTCTCTTATAGGATTGGGTAGATCCACTTCTTTCAAATTAGGAAATTTCTCAAGAACCCTAAAGTCAATTTCTTCAATGTTTCTGATTTGTAAATCTGTGACTTTCTTAAATAGTCGAGAAATATCATAATCTTCAAGAGAATTCTTGATTGTATTGCCATCTATATACAAAACAAGCGAATTTATAGTTTTAAGATAATTTTCAATCTGATAACCACCCTTACTTTCTATTTTTGTTAACCCCCGCGGAAGTAACAAAGCACTGAAACTACGAATTGAGCCCAGCCAGTTTATATTAAATTTTGAGAATTGTGTATCTCTAAAATCCAATGCACCTATATTACTATATATAAAGGCATCTATATAAAAATCTTTCAGACGCTTAGGAAATCGTATATAACTTATCGTGCAACCAGAAAAAGCATAGTTCGAAATATACTCCATTTCTTCTGGTAAATATATATACCGAAAAGAATTATAATAGAACGCTCCCGCTCTAATATTTTTTACAGTTTGAGGAATGATAATATCTTTCGTCTCAGCGCCCCAGTATTGATTCTTGTAAGATCCCCAAGCCTTCCCTTCTTTCTCTGGTTTTTTATTTGCAACTTCCACAACAGTATACTGTTTATTTTGTATAGAAACAGTAGAAGGTATTCTTAGCACCGTATCATTGACTTCGGCTCCAATAACGGCAACTTCTTTATCATTAAGAATTCTATAATGAAAACCTCCTACATTAATATCCTTTGCATACGCTATTGTGCATAGGAATAAAGCTGTGATAAAAGTCAGGTATAATCTTTTCATTGTTTATTTGTTAATTGTTATTGTTGTCATTTTATAGGTTATGTTTCTATCTTTACTCTGATTGTGTATGAGCCATTTCTGAAACTCCTCATAAGACAGTTCTCTTGGTAGACTTTCATCATTCTTATTGTCTACAGCCTTCGTAAATATGTCTGTAGAAAATATGGTATATATAATGTTAGTTTCCTGTTTACGAGAGCAAGTCATGGTATATTCATCAATGTATGGCTTCAACTCGAGAGAGACATCTTGTGCAGAGAACAACACATACTTTTTATTTGCTTCTACGTGAAAACAGCCATTCTTCATGTTTTGGTATGGCAATAAGCAGTAGGCATGCTGGTCGGCGTCTATAAGATATACGACAAGATAGCCATCCACGGGCGACTGGAAAGACATAAAGAGGTCGTCGCCGCTTTTAAACGAGTTGCTTTCAAACTTATCATCAGTGCCATTGCGCAAAACCAAAGCCTTAAAGTCAACAGATGCAGAAACAATTTCTCTTATTCGTCCTTTCGCCGCAACACGCACTACAAGCATGTTTTTTTCGTAGGATATGTTGAATTGTGGCTTGCCTATCGTCTCTATCCATTCACCTCTAACCTCACTTCCACCAATAGAAAGAAAATCTACATCCGATTCTCCATTACTATTTTTCACAAATGTAGAATTCGATTGTGATATGGTTGTGCCGAACTCGTCAGCTATCAACTGTATTTTCAGACGTTCCAATGCTATATGCTTGGCTTTTTCTAAATCAACATTCTCTGGCACAATATAGGTATATTCTCCCTCCACTTTTTTTATTTTTTGTGAAAAACAACAAATAGAGAATGTGCAACCTACCAATATAGCGAGAATTCTTTTTACCATCCTAAGATTTCATCAAGTTTCTTATGTATTTCTTCGCTCTTTTCGCTCAGTTCCTCTTGTATGGCTCGCTTAGTTGCCGCCTTTGCCATAGCACCATTATATGCTATGCGCACAAGCACTTCTTTATTTTTGTTCGATTTGACACGGTAGCACTCCATCACTGTTATGGTGCGCCCGATGCTTTGAGAGATAAGGTTCTTGGCTCCCATGATGCTTTGTGTTACCGAGGCAGCTTCATCGTTGGCAAGTTGCTTGTTTGCTACAGAGTTTTCAATTAATGCAGTAACCTCAGTTTGTATCTGCCCAGCAAGGTTCTGCTTCGCCAGTTCCAATGCTTGCATCTTGGCAGCATCATAGTTTTCGCCAATGCTCATGGCTTCGCCCATAAGATACTTAGGGTACATATCTTCATCATACTCCATTTGCATCATATACGATTTATCCAACTGTTTTTCTAAAGGCAACGCTCCTGGCACAGTAACCCATCCCTCTTTTATGAGTTTCTTGGCTTCTTTTCTTGCTGTTTTTGTTGCCTTTTCGTTAAGTTCGCTTTTTGATGCCTTACGCAGTTCTTGTCTTTCCTTACGAATGTCTTTCGCTGTTTGTGCTGTCATGCTTGTTGTAAGACAAAGAAAGGCAAACATGCATACAAATAATTTTCTCATTATAACAATGGTTTAATTTATGTTTAATATTTACTTCATTTCTAAAAAAGCGTTTGGTATATAACGCTGTTACCACCCAACATAACCCTGATAAGTACAACGTGAGGAGATAGGTTTCTACCTTGATGGGTATGCGCATTAAACAATGCGTTCATATCGTTTTCTATGTCTTGCATTAATTGACACGAGAAAGTAGTTAGACTTCTCAGTTGTTAGTTCGGCGTTGGCTGTGTGTTTGCCACTATTGAACACGTTCAAATAGGACACACAAACGTGAAAGCCATGACAAATGTACTACTTTTTATTGAAACAACAATTGTTTTGTTGCAGATTTTTTCTTTCCATCTGTTTTTAACATTAAAAACACGATATAATGCCGCAATAAAGGCTAAACACCAGCAATAAATGCTCAACTGTGTAACAGAAAATAATGGTTATGCTTGTATATTTCATGGGTTAAGCCTAACTTTGCAACAAATATAATATATAAAAAACAAAGTACGCACTATGAAATATGATATATTAGAGGCTGAGCACGACCCTATGGGGGCAGCCATACACGACTATCAGCACACGGGCAAGGCAGCACAGCTGCGCGTTATGTCGTCGATGTTTGAAGACGATGAGATGCCTGTCGACCACCTGTTTCGCTCGTTTAAACAGATGCCTCGACTTGAGCAAAAGGCGTTAGAGATGGCGCGTGGCCGCGTGCTCGACATCGGGGCTGGGGCTGGCTGTCATGCCTTGGCGCTGCAAGAGCGTGGCCTACAGGTGAAAGCCATCGACATCTCGCCACTGAGCTGCGAGGTGATGCGAGAGCGTGGCATTAAAAATGTAGAATGTGTAAACCTGTTTAACCCCCAACTGCAAGGCCAATACGACACGCTGCTACTCTTGATGAACGGCACGGGCATTGCTGGCAAATTGGAACATCTGCCCAATCTGCTGCACCGTTTACGCAGCTTGCTCAACCCGTGGTGCGGACAAATTCTTATCGACTCGTCTGACCTTAGATACATCTACGAAAACGAAGATGGCTCAATGGACATCGACCTCAACGCGCCTTATTATGGCGAGGTTGACTATCAGATGCAGTATAAAGACATTAAGGGCAAACCTTTCGACTGGCTCTACACCGACCCCGACTTGCTCGCTGCTATCAGTAAGCAGTGCGGACTCATCTGCACCATCATAGCAAAGGGTGAACACTACAACTATTTGGCCTCTCTGCGCCCCACCCCTCCCAAGGGTTAACGCTTCGCCACGAGGCAGGTTCGTGTAGAAAAATGTGATACACTGACAAAAGTTCGTGTAAAAAAGTGTGGTATATTAACAAAAGTTCGTGTAAAAAAGTGTGACGTTTCAAGAAAAGCTCGTGTAAAAAAGTGTGATAAAAGTTTGAAAGTTCGTGTAGAAAAGTGTATCTTTGCAACGAAGAGCATGTATTAAACATGTTGTATAACAACAAATTAAGCACATTATTAAGGTCTGCAGCATGAAAAGAACTATTATAGCACAACTTAAAGCTTGGAAAAACAGCCCATTAAGAAAGCCCCTTATCTTGTCGGGAGCAAGGCAAGTAGGCAAGACGTATATCCTTAAAGAATTTGGCAAGCAAGAATATGAAAACGTTGCTTACATCAACTGTGATGGCAACCAGGAGATTGCCCACATCTTTGCCGAAGATTATGATATGCAACGTGTGCTGATGGTGATTGGTGCCATCAGCAAGCAACCCATTGTTCCTGGCAAGACCCTCATAATATTAGACGAGATACAAGAGCTGCATAAAGGTCTTTCTGCATTAAAATATTTTTGCGAAAATGCGCCCGAATATCATGTTGCTGTTGCTGGTTCTCTTCTTGGTGTGGCCATGCATCAGGGCGAGTCGGCCCCAGTAGGCAAAGTAGACATCATTCGGCTTTATCCTATGTCGTTTGAAGAATTTTTATTAGCCAAGGGTGAAGAGCAGATGCAAAACATCTTAACAGCGAAAGACTGGAAAACCATATCATTGCTTCATGAAAAGTATACCAAGTTATTGCGCGAATACTATTTTGTGGGAGGCATGCCCGAAGCCGTAAAAACCTTCATCGCCACAAACGACGCCAATATCGTAAGGCAAGTGCAAAACAACATTCTCACCCTCTATCGAAGCGATATGTCGAAGCATGTGAGCCCCAATGAAGCTACACGCATTAGCATGGTTTGGCAATCAATTCCTTCGCAATTAGCCAAAGAAAATAAAAAGTTTGTATATGGTGCGGTAAGAAGTGGTGCGCGAGCCAAAGATTTTGAGATGGCCATTCAATGGCTTATTGACGCGGGCCTAACCTATCGTATACCAAGAGTAAGAGAAGTGGGATTGCCACTAAAATTTTACGAAGACTTTAATGCCTTCAAGTTGTTCGTCTTAGATGTAGGTTTGTTAGGGGCATTGAGCGAGATGGAACCAGCCCAAATGCTTATCTCAAACAAGGCAATGACAGAAAGTAAGGGCGCTTTTACTGAGAATTATGTGCTCACTCAGTTGCTATGTCAGCAGAGCGTCTTCACCTATTATTATAGTAGAGACGATGCTCGATTAAAGATTGACTTCTTGGTACAGCACAAAGGCGAAATTGTTCCGATAGAGGTAAAGGCCGAAGAGAACCTACGTTCTAAATCGCTACGCACGTTTATCGATGCTCATCAACAGTTGCATGCCTTACGTTTCTCAATGTCGCCGTACCAAGAGCAGGGATGGATGACAAACATCCCACTGTACGCAGTAAGTAATAGTTTCTAAAAAAGAAGAGAGAACAATGCCCCACAAAAAGGGCAATAATATTGATTAAAATTGATTGAAAAACGACACTTCCATTTCTGTATATTTATGCATAAATGGAAGTGTTTTAAGAAACCCATCAAATTACGGTCTGAAAGCCTTGGTTTCAGGTCGTAAAACCAAGGGTTTCGCAGCCTGAAACCAAGGGTTTCACGACCTAAAACCAAGGGTTTCGCATACGAAAGGTATCAATAACAAAAACCGTAAGCAGCGACATCTGATTTAACATCAACCTGTTACTTTTTTAAAGAATATTATGCTAAGAAATGTAAAAGAACCGAATTGCATAAATATTCACTTTTCGCCAGCTTTTGCATAAATATACATTTTGGGGTGGAGGTTACTACATCATGCACCAGAAGGTAACAAGGAAGGGCACGGAGAAGTCGACGATGAAGCCATGAAAGATGGCCAGGATGGTGAAACGCTGCCCACAGGTATGCGTAATGATGGGCAACGTGGTATCCATCGTTGTGGCACCGCCCGCCGAGATAGGAGCCAGCGGCCCGAAGATACGTGCCAGCAGAGGTGTGCCCAAAAGCGTGATAGCCTCACGCACAAGGTTGGCTACGAGGGCAATGGTGCCCAGTTCGATACCGCGATATTCGGTAAGAAAGATGCTCGACAACGAATAATAGGCAAAGCCACTACTGATAGCAAGACAATCGGTAATGGTGCGTTGCAACACCAAGAAGGCAATGGCAGCGCCCGCCCACGACCCCAAGATGGTGGCCAGCGGCAGCAAAGCCACGCGCGGATTGAGCGACCTAAACTCGCTCTTCATATCAGGATTACTACCTATGCCCATGCCCACGCACAACAACAGGGCGCACAGGGCCGTCATGCTCACGGTGCTACTGCTCACCCATTGCGGCAACACATCGGCACGGCCACACAGTATGCCAGCCGCAAAGAAGGCTACAATAATCAAGCTACCCTTCATGCCTTGGCCCCTCCGTTACGTTTAACATACTGCCATAACAACATGGCCAGCACACAGCTGCCCAAGGTGGCAAAGCCTGCAATAATGGCAGCCTCAACGCCCAAGGTGGGCAGCGAGGCGATAACCTGATCGTTGCCTCCTACCTCTACGCCCAGCAAAAAAAGCAACACCCACACCAACGCGGTGAGCGCATGCTGCAGCCATGCCATAGACCAGCGTCGCATCAGGCGGCCAGCCACTATACCTATAAATATAAATGCTATTACGATGAACATGTTTTTTTAGTTGACGAGTTGACGAGCTGTTACCCATGCAAGCGGCAAAGCTGAGCGGACAAGGAGATTTGCTACTCTACATCTACATTTTGTATCTTGCACAAAACAGGTGCAAAGTTAGCAAGAAATGTTGTGATAGGCAAACGCCAAAGCATAAATAAAAGGGAGAGGAAAAGACCACAAGAAACATTTTCCACATTAAAGTGTTCAGTTTCAGCAAATATTATTATCTTTGCATAAGATAAGCTGCACCTCGGCATAGATTACAAGCAAGCTTGCATCTCTGCTCTCGGTTTGCATTATCTTTGCAAATTATTGACAAAAGAAAAATGGCACGAAAGAAGAAACCATTACCCATACTCGAGAACATAACCATTACAGGCATTGCCGCTGAAGGCAAGAGCTTGGCACGCGTCGACGACATGGTAGTATTTGTACCCTTCGCTGTTCCTGGCGATGTGGTAGACCTACAAGTGCGTCGCAAGAAGCACCACTACTGTGAGGCAGAAGTGATTCGTTTTATAAAGAAGAGCGACATACGTCAAGAGCCTATGTGTGAACACTTTGGCGTGTGTGGAGGCTGCAAATGGCAGAACCTGCCCTATGAAGAGCAACTAAAAGCTAAACAGCAACAGGTGCACGACCAGCTATCACGCATTGGCAAGGTAGAGTTGCCCGAATTTCGCCCCATCATGGGTAGCGTAAAGACCCGCGAATATAGAAACAAGCTTGAGTTTGGCTGCTGCAACAAGCGCTGGCTCACCCGCGAACAGGTGGCTGCTGGCACCGTTTATGACAATATGAATGGCATTGGCTTCCACATCACGGGTGCCTTTGACAAAATATTGCCCATTGAGAAATGCTGGCTGATGGACGACTTGCACAACGAAATTCGTAACGCCATACACGACTATGCCTTTGCTACAGGCATGACCTTCTTTGACCTGCGCCAGCAACACGGCTTGCTACGCGACATCATGATTCGCAATTCGAACACGGGCGAATGGATGGTGCTGATACAGTTTCATTATGACGAGGAGGGCGATGAGGCGCGTGCCAAAGGCTTGTTGCAACACATTGCTGACAAGTTTCCACAAATTAGTTCGCTTATGTATGTAGATAACCAGAAGTGTAACGACACCTTTGGCGATTTGGAACTGAGCGTGTTTAAAGGCAACGACCATATTTATGAAACCATGGAGGAGTTGCGCTTCAAGGTAGGCCCCAAGAGTTTCTACCAAACCAATACCGACCAGGCATACCATTTATATAGCGTAGCTCGCGAGTTTGCACAGCTCACAGGCAACGAAAATGTGTACGACCTTTACACAGGCACAGGTACCATAGCCAACTTTGTGGCTCGCAACGCCCGCCAGGTAGTGGGCATCGAATATGTGCCTGAGGCTATTGAAGATGCAAAGGTAAACTCGGAGGTGAACCACATCAACAATACGCGCTTCTATGCTGGCGATATGAAAGATATTTTGACCGACGACTTTATTGCGCAGCATGGCCACCCCGACGTAATTATTACCGACCCTCCACGTGCTGGTATGCACCCCGACGTGGTGAGCACCATCCTACGTGCTAACCCCAACCGCATAGTATACGTGAGCTGCAACCCCGCCACTCAGGCGCGCGACCTACAACTAATGGACGCTCAATATAGTGTGGCCGCCGTGCAGCCCGTTGATATGTTCCCCCACACACCGCATGTTGAGAATGTGGTGCTGCTACAACGTCGCGATAAAGTGAAGGAGGCTGAATAAGCCCCCTTCAATGAAAGAACAAGAACACCACCCTATTTAGAAGACAAATAAAACCTAAAAGAAATGAAACTAACAACCAAAGTTTTGGCAAGCATGCTGGCACTGGCAGGCCTGTGCACAGCAACTCATGCACAAGACAACGCCCCGAAGATAAAAGTGGTAAACGACATCAAATTCAGCGGATATGTGATGACACAATACACTGCTTCGGGACAGAAGTATGATGCCAAAGGGCTGAAAGATGCTGAGAACAACTCGTTCAACCTGCGCATGGTGCGTATGGCCCTGGACGGAAAGTTCTTTAACGAGTTTTACTGGAAGGCTCAGGTGCAGTTGAACGGCAACACCTCGACATTGGGCAGCTCGCCCCGACTGGTAGACGCCTTCATTGAGTGGCAGAAATGCAAAGCGGCATACGTGAAGATAGGACAGTTTAAGCGCCCCTTCACCTTTGAAAACCCCATGCACCCCATTGACCAAGGCTTTATGAGCTACGCACAAAACGTAACAAAACTGTCAGGCTTCAGCGATAGAACGGGTGAGCACTCAAGCAACGGCCGTGACATAGGTATACAGTTGCAAGGCGACCTGTTTCCTAACGCCAATGGTCGCGCACTGTTGCACTACCAGGTAGGCGTATTCAATGGTCAGGGCATCAACGTGAAAGATGTTGACCAGAAGAAAGACTATATTGGTGGCCTATGGGTGATGCCTGTTAAAGGCATGCGTATTGGTGCCTTCGGATGGACAGGCTCGTATGCACGCACAGGTATCATTGGCACCGAGGTGGTAAACGGCGAGGTAAAAAACATTACGGGCACACGCTCGCTCTCACGCAACCGCTACGCCTTTAGTGCTGAATATGTGAAAGACGACTGGACCTTCCGCTCTGAATACATCCACAGTCAGGGCTACGGTTTCAAGACCACCTATCAGAAAGACGAGAACAATAAAGACTGCACCGTAAACACTGCTGCTGGCGACAAGGCCGATGGTTTGTATGCGTTGCTCATTGCCCCTGTGCAGAAGAACAAGATTCATATAAAGGGCCGCTACGATATGTATCGTCCACGCGCCGAATGGAGCACATCGAAAACACAGTATGAGCTGGGTGCCGACTACTGCTTCGGCAAAAATATCAAGCTGAACCTTGAGTACGCCTTTGTGAACGACCGTTCGCTGAAGAAGCACTCGTATAACATGGTAGATGTACAGGTAGACGTGCGCTTCTGATATTAATCTTTCCCAAAACGCCCCATCTTATACCTTTTCGTTATAACGACGATACTCCCCAAAAACTAATAAAAGCAAAGAACCAATAAAAGCAAAGAACCAATATGTCAGGAAATCATTACCGTCTCAGCAATCACCAGATGGACGATGCCGAACTGATAAAGCAAGAGGCGCTGCGTAGCAAAAAGCGCCGACAAATGCTATCAAAAGCATTGTTCCAGCTGATGTGTTTCTTATGCATTGCTATCATTGCCTTCCTTGTGTGGGCTATTCTTAGCAACGAATAAAGACGTCATCATTAAACCCCAAACGATCATTAGGCCGTTTTATGTCGGTTTTTATAACTGCTAACGACCGATTTGAGTTAAATAAAGGCGACCCTTTCTTTTTCTCACTTTAAAAATAAGGAGAAAACGAGAAAGGGTCGCCTTTTATGTTGTGTTTGAGGGCCATATACAATATAATTCTCCATATACAATACAATCCTATAAGACAACATGAACAACAAAAGGACAACAGAAACAACATTGTTTGCTTATTGCCTTTAATGTATTGTTTCTGTTGTCCTTTTGTTGTTCAATGTTGTATAAAACTATTGTTGTAAAAAAGCTACAGTCGTATAAAGATATCGTCGTGTGATTAACTATTTCTCCCACCTCATGATAAGAGATTAGAAATTGAAGCTAAGACCGAACGTGAGATAATCGCGGAACTGCCAATAACCATGATGGTCGTCGCGAGCACGCGAGTCGTCGAAACGCGAATAAAACTCAAAGTGGGTGGCCAAATACTTATTGAAACGGAAGTCGAACTTATTCAGTATCTGAGCCTCAAAACGTTTGTATGATGTATAACCATACGACTCTACGCGCCACGTAAGGTTCTTGATAAACGATACATTGAAGTTGAGGTCGAGACGCGAACCGTAATCTTGTAACGAGTGGCGGTTGTTCTTCACACCAAAACTGCTGGCAATGTTCAAACGGTCAACATAACGATAGTTGTATGAGAAGGCACCAAGGTTGACGTTACCCGCCACTTTGCCTTTAAACAGTTTAAAGTCGGACGACATACCGACAGAGAGGTTCAAATACAGCGGCGAACCAAAGTCTGACTTCACACGGTATGAGTTGTTATCAAAGATACGCATCATCTGCGTCTTGGCATCGAGCTGCAAGGTGTACGACCATTTTCTGATGGCACGAAGGTTCAATTTCGACTTATAGTGTAGGTCGCTATTGTTGGTCTTCACGCTATGAATGGTATCGGTCTTCGAACTGTTAAAGCCCAACGTTCCCTCCAAGGTATGTTCCCAAAAGAAGCGCTTCTTATCGTCATACTTGGCATAAAATTTCAGATAGCCACGCGTAGAGTAGTTGCTCTCGCCACCACCCGACCAGTTGCCCGAATAGTAGTTTTGGCTCAAGTCAAGACGAAACTCACCCGCAAACTTCCAGAAGTTGGGGCGCTTCAGCATAATGTCAACCACATCTACCTGTGTATCTTCAGCTCGAGGTGCCACACGCTCAACCATATCTACTGAGGGCAACACCTCTGAGGCATCGGGTTTGAAGATAGGCCCCACGCCCTCCATTTTGCTCTGCGTGCTACGCACCAAGTCAGGGCGACGGAAGTAAACATCCATCAGCGCCTCATCAAGAACCGTGCTGGTGGTATCGCCGCCAATGCTAAAACGTTTCTGAACAATGTCGTGATAGAACGTAAGGGGCACGAACAAACGATAATACTGATTGCGATACGCATAGTCGGTATCGGCTTTCTGCGTTGCTGCCGTCAGCGAGTCGATACGTTGTCGAAGCTGTGTGAGCGAGTCGGTATAAGCATGCACCAGCGCGCTTACGGTATCGCGCTCTACCACCACACGTCGGTGGCGACTTTGTGCGTTGGCCTCTACTATTACTACTGCCAGCATCAACGAAAGAAGGATATATTTCAATTTCATCATTTTCATTATTTTATTCTACAAATTTCTAAATGGAGAAAGCCGTTATTTATACGGTCTGTCGTGAACCGTTGCAAAGGTAAGAATAAAATTTGAAATTGGTTTGTGAATTTCGTAAAATTGTACTAACTTTGCACCTTGTATTATTAGTTAGTGACAATTTTTAATTTTTCACATCGTGGCTGAAACAAAATACATCTTTGTTACAGGCGGCGTCGTTTCTTCATTAGGAAAAGGCATTATATCGTCGTCAATTGGTAAACTGTTGCAAGCGAGAGGCTACAACATTACCATCCAGAAATTTGACCCCTACATCAACATTGATCCTGGTACCCTCAATCCCTACGAGCATGGCGAATGTTACGTAACGGTTGATGGCATGGAAACCGACCTTGACCTTGGCCATTATGAACGTTTTACGGGCATACAAACCACCAAGGCCAACTCGCTTACCACTGGGCGCATCTATAAAGCCGTTATCGACAAAGAACGCCGAGGCGACTACCTTGGAAAGACCATACAGGTGGTGCCACACATCACTGACGAAATAAAGCGCAACGTAAAGTTGCTGGGAAAAAAATATCATTACGACTTTGTTATCACCGAGATAGGCGGAACCATTGGCGACATTGAGAGCGCACCCTATATGGAGGCTATACGACAGCTGAAATGGGAATTGGGAAAGAACGCCATCAACATTCACCTCACCTACGTGCCTTATTTAAAGGCGGCAGGCGAGCTAAAGACAAAGCCTACACAGCACTCGGTAAAAGAGCTGCAGAGCGTGGGTATACAACCCGATGTGCTGATATTGCGCACCGAGAAACATCTTGAAGAGGGCATACTAAAAAAGGTGGCCAGCTTCTGTAACGTCGACCTCGACTGTGTGATACAGAGCGAAGACCTGCCCAGCATATACGAGGTGCCCATCAATATGCAGAAGCAAGGCTTAGATACCGCCATACTGCGTAAGATGGGTGAGCCCATTGGCGAGACGCCTTCATTAGGACCGTGGCGCACCTTCCTCGACCGCCGCAACAAAGCTACCGAAACGGTAAACATCGGCCTGGTAGGAAAATATGATCTTCAGGATGCCTATAAGTCGATACGCGAAAGTTTGTCGCACGCAGGCACTTACAACGACCATAAGGTGAACATCACGTTCATCAACTCTGAATATCTCACCGAAGACAATGTGGCCGAAAAATTGGCTGGACAAGACGGCATACTCATTTGCCCAGGCTTCGGACAGCGTGGCATTGAAGGAAAAATTATTGCGGCACACTACACCCACACCCACAACATTCCTACCTTCGGTATCTGCCTCGGTATGCAAATGATAGTGATTGAGTTTGCTCGCAACGTGCTGGGCTATGCTGATGCCAACAGCCGTGAGATGGACGAGGTTACTCCGCACAACGTAATTGACATCATGGAGGAGCAAAAGAACATTACAAATATGGGTGGCACCATGCGTCTGGGCGCCTATGAGTGTGTTCTGAAACAAGGCTCGCGAGTGTTTAATATATATAATAAGGAGCACATACAAGAGCGCCACCGTCATCGTTACGAGTTTAACAACGACTATCAAGCCGAATTTGAAAAGAACGGCATGATGTGTGTGGGACGTAACCCTGAGAGCGACCTTGTAGAGATTGTAGAGATACCATCGCTGAAGTGGTACATCGGCACACAGTTCCACCCCGAATATCAAAGCACAGTGCTGAAACCACATCCCCTGTTTGTCGACTTCGTGAAGACAGCAATAGAGAATAAAAAGGGATGAAAAATTCATAAGTAATGCCCCACATTATGAATTGTGAATTAAAAATTAAGAATTAAATAAACTAAGAAAAGACGTGAACAAAAACAACATTATCGGCTTTGTGCTCATTGCGGCCGTATTGATAGGTTACAGTTTCTGGTCGCGACCCTCGGCTGAACAACAAGCAGAGAAGGCACGCCAAGACTCTATCACCGCCGTAGCACAGCAAAAAGCTGAAGCGGCCCAACAGATGGCCGAAGAGAAGAAAACTGCCGAGGCAAAAGCAGCGCTTATTGCCGATACTACAGCCCTCTTCCATAAGGCTATGCAGGGCACCGACTCGGCCGTGGTGCTGAAAAACGACAAGGTAGAGCTTACCTTTAACACAAAAGGCGCAACGGTAGAAAAGGCTGTTATTAAAAACTTCGCCGACCGCGAAGGAAACCCAAACGTTACGCTCTTCAACAAAGAGGAACAAAGCTTGCGCTTTATGCTGGCTGCCAAAGAGAGCAACATCAGCACCAGCGACCTCTACTTCACCGCCACAGAGACATCTGACTCTACCGTAACCTTTACGGCAGAAGCGGGCGAAGGCAAAAGCTTGCAGATAAAATATGTGCTGGGACACAACTATCTGCTGCACATGCAGTTGCTGGCCAACGGTATGCAGGGCCTCTTCAGCCCCAATACCAACACCATGGACATTGCATGGAACGAGCAATGCCGCCAGCAAGAAAAGGGATACATGTTTGAAAACCGATACGCCACCCTCACCTATCATAATAGCGAGGGCGGCGTTAAGCACCTGACCGAGTCGGGTGCCGATGACAAGACCATTGAAGAAAAGATTGACTGGGTGGCCTTCAAAACCCAGTTCTTCGCGGCTGTGATGATTGCAAAGAACGACTTTGCAGCCAACGCACAGCTGCAGAGCCAGATGCAAGAGAAGGGTTCGGGCTATCTGAAGAACTTCCAGGCAAACATGAAGACCTTCTTCGACCCTTCGGGCAAGACTCCGTCAGAGTTTGAATTCTACTTTGGTCCCAACGACTTCCGTTTGTTGCAACACGTTGAGAAAGAGAGTGCTTTTGGTAAAGACCTACAAATGCAGCGCTTGGTTTACTTAGGCTGGCCACTGTTCCGCATCATCAACCGCTGGTTTACACTGTATGTGTTCGACTTTCTCACAGGCCTGAACATCAACATGGGTATCGTGCTCATTCTCATCACCTTGCTGCTAAAGGTTATCACCTATCCGCTGGTAAAGAAGAGCTATATGAGCTCGGCCAAGATGCGTGTGCTGAAACCGAAACTGGAAGAGGCTACCAAGCAATATAACGCACCTGAAGACCAAATGAAGAAGCAGCAAGCCATGATGGCCGAATATGCTAAGTATGGCGTGAGCCCCTTGTCGGGCTGTTTACCCATGCTGATACAGATGCCTATCTGGATTGCCATGTTCAACTTTGTGCCCAACGCTATTCAGTTGCGCGGCGAGAGTTTCCTTTGGATTAAAGACCTCTCTACCTACGACCCTATCTTCGAGTGGCACCACAACATTTGGCTGCTGGGCGACCACCTGTCGCTCACCTGTGTACTGTTCTGCGTTTCGCAGTTGCTCTACTCGTGGATGACCATGCGTCAGCAGCGCGACCAGATGGTAGGCCAACAGGCTGAACAAATGAAGATGATGCAGTGGATGATGTTCCTCATGCCGCTGATGTTCTTCTTCATGTTCAACGACTACTCGGCCGGCCTCAACTTCTACTATTTCATCAGCCTCTTCTTCAGTGCTGCTATCATGTGGACACTGCGCAAGACCACTAACGATGAGAAGTTGCTCGCCATTCTTGAGGCTCGCTATGAAGAGAACAAGAACAAGCCACAAAAACTGAGTGGCCTGGCCGCACGTCTGCAAGCCATGCAAGAGCAGCAGCAAGAACTGCAGCGCCAGCGCGAGGAGTTGCAACGCAAACGCAATATGTTAGGAAAATAAATCTATTGGCTGAAAGCTGTTGAACCTTGCTAAATGAGAACAAGCAAGAATCATAAATGAAACATACCTCCCCGAAGGTGGCAAGCATAGGCTATAGCCTGGTGTTTGCCACCTTCGGGGATAGTTTGTATAACATAGCAACAGCCCAGCCTATAACACACAACTTAACAATATGAACAAAACACTATCATTGGCCGTAGCAGCTGTCATGGGCTGCGCCGGCGCAAACGCACAGACTATGATTGACAAAACAACCGACCTGAGCGCACTGACAAAGAACAACCGCATGACCCCCGAAACCCTCTGGGCCATGGGACGTATTGGTGGTGCAGCAGCATCGCCCGACGGAAAGACCGTGGTGTATCAGGTAGGCTACTACAGCGTAAAGGAGAACAAAAGTCATCAGATACTTTACACACAAACCGCTAATGGTAAGAAGCAAACCAAGCTGACCACCACCACAAAAAGTGAGACCGATGCCGCATGGATTAACGGTGGCAAGCGCATCGCCTTCTTGACCGACGGACAGCTGTGGAGCATGGCCGCTGACGGCACCGACCGCCGACAGCTGACCAAGAGCGACATCGAGATTGAGGGCTTTAAATTCTCGCCCGATGAGAAGAAGGTTATCCTTATCAAGTCATTGCCCTACCACGAGAGCATCAAGAAGAACCCCGATGACCTGCCTCTGGCTACAGGCCGACTGGTTACCGACCTCAACTATCGTCACTGGGACCACTATGTTGAAACAGTGGCTCACCCCTTCGTAGCCAACGTATCTGCCGAAGGCGTAGATGAGGGTATTGATATCTTGAAAGACGAGCCTTTCGAGTGCCCCATGGCTCCCTTCGGTGGCGTTGAGCAGTTGAACTGGAGTCCTGACTCAAAGTTTATTGCCTACACCTGTCGTAAGAAGACGGGCGTTGACTATGCCGTGTCAACCGACTCAGACATCTACCTCTACAATGTTGAAACAGGCAACACACGCAACTTGTGCAAGCCTGCCGACTATAAGCCCGTGGCCTTCAACCCCACCAAGACCATGAAGAACCAGGCCATCAACCACCAAGGCGCCGACCTTAACATGGGCTATGACGTGAACCCCAAGTTCTCACCCGACGGTCAATACGTGGCTTGGCAGAGCATGGCTCGCGATGGCTATGAGAGCGACCGCAACCGCCTGTGCGTATATACGCTGGCCGATGGCACAAAGAAATATGTGGCCGAGGCTTTCGACTCGAATGTTGACGACTATTGCTGGGGCAACGACTCGCGCACACTCTATTTCATTGGTGTATGGCACGCTTGTGTAAACCTCTACCAAACAAACCTTAAGGGCGAGGTGAAGCAGCTTACTGACGATTGGGCCGACTTTGGCTCGGTGCAGCTATTAAACAATGGCAACCAGCTGTTGGCAAGTCGGCACAGCATCTCACAGGGCGACGAGTTGTATGTTGTTACCCCTGGTAAAGATATAAAGAAGACAAAGGTGCGCCAGTTAACCTTTGAAAACAAACTGTTCTACGACAAGCTTGACCTTGGCAAGGTGCAGGAACGCTGGGTGAAGACTACCGATGGAAAAGAGATGCAATACTGGATCATCTTGCCGCCCAACTTCGACGAGAACAAGAAATATCCCACTCTGCTCTTCTGCGAGGGCGGACCACAAAGTCCCGTAAGCCAGTTCTGGAGCTATCGTTGGAACTTCCAAATCATGGCTGCCAACGACTATATCGTTATTGCCCCTAACCGTCGTGGCTTGCCTGGTTTCGGCTCTGAATGGAACGAAGAAGTTAGTGGCGACTGGACCGGGCAGTGCATGGCCGACTACCTCACCGCCATTGATGATGCTGCTAAAAACCTTCCGTATGTTGACAAAGACCGTCTGGGATGTGTGGGCGCCAGCTTCGGTGGCTTCTCGGTATATTATTTAGCCGGACATCACAACAAACGCTTTAAGTGCTTCATCTCACACGACGGTGCCTTCAACCTCGAGTCGATGTATACCGACACCGAAGAGGCTTGGTTCTCAAACTGGGAGTATGAGGACGCATATTGGAACAAAGACCAGAGCGCAAACGCTAAACGCACCTACGCTAATAGCCCGCACCGCTTTGTTGATCAGTGGGACACACCTATCCTCTGCATCCATGGCGAGAAAGACTATCGTATCAATGCAAACCAAGGCTTCGGTGCTTTCAATGCGGCTCGTATGCGTGGCGTTCCTGCCGAGTTGCTCATCTTCCCCGATGAAAACCACTGGGTACTGAAACCTCAGAACGGCGTGCTGTGGCAGCGCACCTTCTTCAACTGGCTGGATAAGTGGCTGAAGAAGTAAGCCTCATCACAGGTTATTATTAGATACTGATAAAAAAAAAGAGAGATATCTATTTGAACAATAACAGATAATAAAATAAAGATTATGAAAAAAACACTTCGCGACTATGCCGCTATGCGTTGGACAGCGCTACTGCTTTTAGCACTGGCCATGTTCTGTGCATACATTTTCATGGACATTCTGTCGCCCATCAAAGACCTTATGCAGTCGCAGCGCGGCTGGGACTCGAAAGCATTTGGCACCATGCAAGGATCAGAAACGTTCCTTAACGTATTTGTGTTCTTCCTCATCTTCGCAGGTATCATCCTCGACAAGATGGGTGTACGTTTCACAGCATTGCTCTCAGGAGCCGTCATGCTTGCTGGTGCTTGCATCAAATGGTATGCCATCAGCGACGCCTTCATCGGCAGCAACCTTGCCGTATGGTTTACAAACAATCTCAACCACATTCCTGTGTTTGAGCAGTTAGGCGTGTCGCCTTTCTATGAGGGTATGCCTGCTTCAGCCAAACTGGCGGCCATCGGCTTCATGCTCTTTGGCTGCGGTGCCGAGATGGGCGGCATCACCGTATCACGTGGTGTGGTAAAATGGTTTAAGGGCCGCGAGATGGCGCTGGCTATGGGTTCAGAGATGGCACTGGCCCGCCTCGGTGTAGCCACCTGTATGATTTTCTCGCCCTTCTTTGCTAAGTTGGGCGGCAGTGTAAACGTGTCGCGCTCAGTAGCCTTCGGCGTTGTATTGCTCTGCATCGCAATGATCATGCTTGTGGTTTACTTCTTTATGGATAAGAAACTCGACACACAGACAGGCGAAGCCGAGGAGAAAGACGACCCCTTCAAGCTTTCCGACATTGGACAAATTCTTACCTCAAGTGGTTTCTGGCTTGTATCGCTGCTTTGCGTACTGTATTATTCGGCCATCTTCCCCTTCCAGAAGTATGCCGTAAATATGTTGCAGTGCAACCTTACCTTTACCCCTGTAGAGGCCGACTCTTACTGGGCATCGCCAGAGGTTACCATCACACAGTATGTCATCATGCTTGTTGTGGCAGCAACAGCCTTCATGTTCAATTTCATGAAGAACAAGACCCTAAAGTATAGCATGCTTACATTATCTATTGTAGCGCTCATTACTTATTGTTACTTTGGTTACATGCGCCAGTCGGCAGAATCGATCTTTGCCGTATTCCCCTTGTTGGCAGTAGGCATCACGCCTGTGCTTGGCAACTATGTCGACCACAAAGGCAAGGCAGCCTCAATGCTTGTATTGGGCTCATTATTGCTCATTGCTTGCCACCTCACCTTCGCGTTCATCCTTCCCCAGTTCAAGGGTGACCAGGTTGGCGGTGTGGTGATAGCTTACGTTACCATTCTTGTGCTCGGAGCCTCGTTCTCACTGGTGCCCGCATCGCTTTGGCCCAGCGTGCCCAAGCTGGTTGACGCCAAGGTTATCGGTTCAGCTTATGCCTTGATTTTCTGGATACAGAACATTGGCTTGTGGCTGTTCCCCTTGCTTATCGGCCGCGTGCTCGACGAGACCAACAAGGGTGTTACCGATCCTACCCATCTCGATTATACAGCACCGCTGCTTATGCTGGCAGGTCTTGGTGTAGCAGCATTGCTTATCGGCCTCGTCCTGAAGGTGGTAGATAAGAAGAAGGGTATCGGACTGGAAGAGCCTAACATCAAAGCATAAACAAGTATTTTTGTGAGTGATCAATATTGAAAACTCTTTTAAAGATATAAATTTTGAAAACTCAATTATATTAAAGACCAAAAGAGGGTGTGTCAAAATAGGAGTTAGAGGAAGTTAAGAAGAAGTTAATCCATCTACGATGGATGGAAGTTAACAGACAAATGCTTTATTTTCAGCAATTTATACATATGTCCGCTAACTTCTGTTAACTTCGGGCGAAGCCCAAACTTCTTTTAACTTCTATTTTGACACACCCTCTTTTCTATTTCCTTTTAATAATAAACCACCCCAAGCGATGCGTTACACCTTTACGTCCTAACGAGCGTAGCGTGTAAACACCATCGGGCAAGTGTTTGATGCTGATAGCGGCAGCCTTTCGGCAAGAGCGCGTGGTAACAATGCGGCCATACATATTTTCTATCGTCACATATTCAACATCGGCCAACATTATCTTTTTAGGTATCTCCACCTTTTCATTATTGCACCACAGCATGGGGTGCTTGATAAGCGAAGGCAGAACATGGTTGCCCGCGCCACCAAGATAATCATAAGTATCAGTCGTCATCTCTATCCCTTGTTGTTGCAAGGGGGCGCTTTCGTTACCATAGCGGTCGATAGCCGTCACGGCATAGTGGCGCGACGAGTCGGCAGGCACCAGCAGTTGCCAGCGTTGCAGATACGTGGCCACCAGATTACTGGCACATTGCACATCAACAGGATAGGCGCGCGAGGCATACACATTATAGCGTATCATCACCGTGTCGCGGTCGTTAGGTAGCCACGACAGCGCATACACGCCCTTATTAGGCACGGGCAAGAGTTGCAGTTGCGTCGGAGCCTGAGGCGGTGTTTCGTGCATCCACGTCATAGGCGGCACCAAGGCCGGAGTACGGTCAAACTGGCAAGCAAAGTCGTAAATGCCCTTCGTGTTATCAGTAAAAAACTTACTACGAAAATAGGCGTGCCCTAAGCCTTGCTTGCGCAGCACCTCCATCTCGCGCGTAATATCGTCTAAGGGCCAGTCTTTCTGTCGGGGCGAGAGGAAATAGATGCCCAGTCCGGGTGCAACGATACGTCCGTAGCTCTCTTCTGCCCAGTCGAGGGCGAAGGGGAAGAACTGATTGTTACGGAAATACATCATGGGGAAGAGTGCGTCCATCCACCCCTCACGCAGCCACCCTTGCGCATCTTGGCACACGCGCGTATAGGCGTTCCAGCCGTTGCTACTATATCTTGACAGGTCGTCGTGCTTGCCAATAGGCGAACAGCTCATCTTCACCCACGGTTTCAATGCCTTCACCCGTTTCGACACCTTGCGCACGATGCCCGTGATATGACGCCTACCCTGCTCACGCGACACCTTTATGTTCCAAGTTTCAGGATAACGAATATAGTCGAGATGTATGCCATCTACATCATATTGTCGCGTTATCTCGGCACACATATCAGCAATATAGTCGGCCGTGCCCGCCTTTTCAGGGTCCATAAAGCCATCAGGACCTATCTTGCGCACCAATTTCGGATGTTTAGCCCGAAGACGTCTGCAGCCCAGCGCATCCCATTTTCCAACGGGTATGGCCACCACCCACGCATGCAGTTCCATGCCTCTGCGATGACATTCGTTAATGGCAAACTGCAACGCATCATAGCCAGGCGAGGTGCCAGGCTTTCCTGACAAGCATCCATCCCACGGTTCTATGCGCGACGGATAAATGGTGGTAGCCCTCACACGCGTTTGCAGCAGCACCGTATTGATGCCAGCACGCTGCAGTTGGTCAAGGATAGTGCGCAGTTCTCCCTTCTGTTTCTCAATAGAACGGGCCGATTGAGCATAGCTGTGTGGCCAGTCGATGCCGCCAATGGTGGTGAGCCAAACGGCCCTTACCTCGTGTTTCGGCGATGTTGGGCTCCACGGAGTGTCGGCCATAGCCACCTCACTACACGCCATGCCGCATACGATACAAAGCGTAAAAAATATCTTTCTTATTGAAATATTAAGCATATAAATGATGTAATTCTATCTGCAAAATTAAATAATCCTAAGCACAAAACCGAATTATCCTTGAAACAAAGCCGAATTATCCTCGAAACAAAATAGAATTATCCATAGAACAAGGCATTGTTAATCTCATAATAAGGCGAAAACAACATTGACCTGAAATCAAATAATCCTAAGCGCATAATACTGATAATCGTGCAGAACAGTGGTTAAGAAGGCTACGTCAGACGACTGTTTATTCACTACATCCAGCACCTTTTCTACCTTTTTAGCCAAGAGCGCCACCTGTTCATCGTCATACATCACGTTGCTATAAAGCACATTTTGAATAATGTCGGCCTGTTCAAGCGACAGGTTTTGCGCCTCAGGGAACGTGGGCTTATAATCAGGACTGGCATAGAAAAACTCGTCAATATTGAGGTGCATACGCTTTGCGCTGGGCTTGCGTATCACCATAGTGCCAGCGGCAAGGTCGCCAATGCGCTGATGCCGACGCGTAAAAGCAATAAACAGCACCCCCATCAAGCAAGCATAGAAGTCGACAAGCAGCATCATCCACCGCATCAAGATGGCGCCCAGCGTCAACGTGTCGCCATCCACCATCACCACGCGCAGCCCCATGCACCGTTTACCAATGCTTTGTCCGTTAAACAACCACTCGCACAGTAGCGAATAAAACAGGAAAGGTGCAAAGAGAATAAACACAAAACTAAGGCGCAGGAAGTCGTCAGAGATATAGTAATAATTCATCAGTCCATCTACCAGCACATACATACTAATCATGTAGACATACAAAATGATGCTGTCGATAAGGCGCGCCAACATGCGTTCGCCCACACTGGCAGGCGATTGTTTGATGCTAACATACTGGCTGGTAACGATATCTGAAGAGGTCATGACTGTTGTTCAATTATATAATTATACAAGACGTGAAAGCATGAAGAGCCACACGCGCCATCAGTACTTTTGTTTTATTTCCAAATACTTGTTTATCACGTTTACCGAAAGCTGTTCAGGCGTGGTAAGCAAACTTAAGATGCCGTGCTGTCGAAGTTGTTGCGCCGCCAACTGCTGGTCGTGTATCATCGTTTCGGCCACCACATGTTCATAATAGTCGGCCGTGGTGCGAGCCTTGGTATCAACATATTCATGCAACGAAGTATTGGCAAAGAACACCACCAGCAACCTATGATGTCGGGCCAACTGCTTAAGATACGGCAACTGTCGTTGCATAGCGGCCGTGCCATGAAAGTTGGTAAACAGCACCACCAACGACCTTCGACGCAAGAACAAGGGCAGTTCGGTGGTAAGTATTGAGAAGTCGCTCTCGCCAAAGTCGGTACTAACGTTATACAGTGTGTCAAGTATGGTGCGCATCTGCGAGGGCTGTCGCGAGGGCGTCACAAAGTTGTCTACCCGTTGGCAGAAGGTAGCAATGCTCGCCTTATCATCCTTATGCATGGCCACAAACGATAATGCCAGCGATGCATTGATGGCATAATCGAGCAGCGACATACCCTGAAACGCCGCATGCATCACCCTACCTTTATCTACGAGGCACAGCACCTGTTGCGAGCGTTCTGTTTGGTAAACGTTCACCATCAGTTCATGTCGTCGTGCCGAAGCCTTCCAGTTGATGGTGCGAAAGTCGTCGCCCGCCACATAATCTTTAATCTGTTCAAATTCAGTGAAGTTACCCACCCGCCGAATACGTTTTATACCCAGCGCTGTCAGTTGATTACTAATGGCCAGCAACTCATATTGCCGTAATATCATAAACGCGGGATACACCTTCACGCTTTGCGGTTTGGCGCAACTAAATCTCCGTTGTGCCAAACCCAACGAGGTAGAAGCAAACACGCGCACTTGCCCAAAGGCATAGTCGCCACGCTGTGTGGGGCGCAAGGTATAGCTAATGGTTTTTCCCTGGCCAGCCTGCAGTGTTAGGGTGAAGACTATGTCGCGACGTTGAAACACCACTGGACTCTCGTCGATAACCTCCAGTAGAAGTCTGAAACCGAAATGGTTCTCAACACGAATATCCACGCGGTTTTCGTCGCCATTCGAGAAGCGCACATCACAACTGCGCCATGCCTCTACGCCCCGTTTCTGGTAGAGCAACGCCACCTCGACGGCCGTAGCCACTACAAGTAAGGCCACGCCCACCATACCCACCCCCATAAGCGGCGGCAGAGCATAGCCCACTGCCACAACAATGATGAGCAGCGACATAACGATATAAAAACGGCGCGTAAGAAACATACTATACCACTATTACCTTATTATTTAGGCACCTCTACCTTATCCATCAGCATCTGCGCCACCTTGAAGGGCGTAAAGCCTTGCATCTCGGCCTCAGCGGTGAGCATCAGTCGGTGCTGATAAACATAAGGCACCACAAACTTAATATCGTCGGGCGTAACAAAGTCGCGACCATTAATCATGGCATACGCCTTAGCTGTAGCCAGCACAGCCACCGAAGCACGTGGCGAGGCCCCCAGATACACCGCCTTGCTCTGTCGCGTTTGCTGAGCAATCTCAGCAATATATCGCAACAGCGACGCATCGGCCCTTACATTGCCCACCTGAGCCCGCATGTGCAGCAGTTCGTCAATGCTCAGCACGGGCTGCACCTCATCAAGGTGGGCAAAGCGCATGCCCTGTTTTTTGCTATCCAAGATGGCCACCTCTTCATCAACCGAAGGATATCCCATCGTTATCTTCATCACAAAGCGGTCGAGTTGTGCCTCAGGCAGTTTATAGGTACCTTCCTGTTCAACAGGGTTTTGTGTGGCAATGATGGTAAACACATCGCCCATAGCATGCGTCTTGCCATCAATGGTTACCTGGTGTTCCTCCATCACCTCAAACAAGGCCGCCTGCGTCTTTGCTGGCGCACGATTTATCTCGTCTACCAGCACAATGTCGGCAAACACAGGCCCTGGATGGAAGTCAAACTCAGACGATTTCATATTAAACACCGTTGTGCCCAACACATCGCTGGGCATCAAGTCGGGCGTAAATTGCACGCGAGAGAAGCGTGCGTCAATCAGTCGTGCCAGCAGTCGTGCGGTAAGCGTCTTTGCCACGCCCGGCACGCCCTCAATAAGCACATGTCCGCCCGCCACGATGCTGGTTAGCAGCAGGTCTACGGCCTCAGTTTGTCCGACGACTATTTGTGCGATGCTGTCGCGCAGTTGCTGTGTTTTCTCAGCAATGAGAGACAGGTCAGTACGTTGCTCTTCCATAAGCTCTTTTTATAATATCGTTATATTTTTTTTATAATTTCATTCATTTGGTCGATAAGGCGCTTCATCTCTTTATCGCTCATCTTCACCTCACCCTCGCCCACAAGACGCAGGTCAAGCAGCAGTGCCTTTATGCGTTCAGCGCCCTGCCCCGTACATGCCGCAATGGTAGCCACCGAAACAGCATCGGCCTTACGGTCGAAGATGTCAACATCAAGAGCCGAGCGCAGGGCATCGGCAAAGAGTGCTCGCTTCTTACACACCAGGTCAGCATTATCGTGACAGTGCAGATAAAGCTTACTTACCAGCCACGCAAACTCCAATTCGCTTTCACGCTTGCCCCTCACCACAGGTATCACCCGTTGTCGGCGCCGCGCCGTTACGATGTAAAACAGCAGCACAGTGGCCAAGGTGAGATATATGGCCCACTTGAGCGGTGGATGCTGCAAGAAGAAATGCAAGGGCGACTGTGCCTCGGCCTCTTTCCTTTCTCCATTGATTGTAAGCTCTACATCGCCATCCATCCTCACCACAGGCACATTGTCTACCCTACTTATCAGGCGCATAAGATACACGTTAGCAGCGCGATCAAGTATGCCATAATTAGTGAAGAGCAAGGGTGTAGATGCCATGATTAGTTTGCCTCGATACAGGTTTCGTTCCACGGCCATCCAGCTCAATGTGTCATAGGGCTGTGTCATGTCTGAGGCCACATCATCTACCATCGCTGAGTCTACATCTACCGAGTCGGCCTCCCACTCATCATCGGTTTCACTGGCATAATAGTCAGCATCGATGACATAAGCTAACGGTATGTACGGTACCTTACGCCCACCTATTGAATCGTCTACCGTCACCGAAGCCGATACCAGTGACCGAACAATGCGCAGCCTACACTCGTCATACCCACCCTGTTTCACACAATAAAGGTTGACAAAGGCCAGCGGGTTTTTATCGGCCAACTGTTTGCGCAGGGTCGACAGATTAAAATATCGGTAGCCATCGCTCATACACATGCCATAGCGAGCTTTCAGCAGCGAGTCATTAACATACAAACTGTTTTGCGCCACCCTCACCACATTGCCACCACGTTTCAATATGCGGTCAATGTCGTCGGCATGTTTTTTCGATATATTTAACATTCGGCCCAGCATCAGCACCGTTTGTGGTGTGGTGTCAAGGCTCAATTCATGCAAACTCTTCGTGCTCACGCTGTAACCGTGCCTAAGCGTCTGCCCCATCACACTATCAAACGCCGCACAGCCAAAGGGGTTCTTGTCAATATGCGCATAGGTGGGGTCCCATATAAAACGTTGCGGAGCATGCATATTCAGCCACACCAGCAAGGCCGTGAACGCCGCAAAGCCTATGATGTATATCTTCATCGTCTTCATCGCTCACCTCCTTTCTCGTCTTGCCCCTTAGGCTCGTCATGCAACGAAGCATCGTCTTGACACACGGTCGCTTGCAAGTGCAAAGCCTCATCTACCAGCGCTCGGTCGGCCTCAAAGCCACCATAGCGTATGCGTATAAACAGAGTGGTAAGCGTATTGAACGGCGCACACCGATATTCGCGCACATATTGCGAAGGTGTTTTCTGCGGTTGCCAATGAATGTGGTGGCTATCGTCCAGCCACTTCAGCGTTTGCAAGTATATCATTCTCAGCGCTGTGCGATAATCGTCTCTACCCAGCGCCGATTTTATCTGCTGTTCAAAGTCGATGCCATAGATGGTATCGTCAGTCACCACATAGCCGCTGTCAGTGTTCTCCTTTAGCCTCAACAAATAGCGGTTGCGCAACACCACAATGGCAATGATGATGCCTATCACCACCAACGCCACTATGAGCCACAGATACCAGTTGTTTTCGTTAGGAAATACCGAGTTGAGCAGGCTCTGATACCATTCGGCCAGACGGTCAGACATCCACTGCCACGTCGACGATTTCACCTGAACCAGTTCGCGCGAATAGCCAAAGTCGGGGTTATTCCGCAACGCGTTCAGCATGGCAGAGTCGGTTTTAAGCGTATCTATAGCCACAGCGCAACTCATTATTTCTTAGCACACTTTTTATTTACTGGTAGGTTATTCTTTATCAAACTGAGAGATGATATCGGCAGTAGTATCTTCTGTCAACGAGGTGCTATCAAAGTTTTGCACAGCGTTCTTCACCGACACGCCCTCCACCTTATCGGCAGCACGGCCATAGCAGAAGGCAAAAGCTACGAACGATAACGCCGACATCAGCAGCAAGCCAAAGCAGAACAATAGGCTCGATGCAAACGTCAACACCGAGAACCATGCCGAGCTGGTGTAAGCCAATGAGGCGTATTGGGAAGAGTCGATTTCAAAAAACATGGTGGTCATCGTTGTAAACAGGAACGGTATCATCAATATGAACGATACTATCTGCACCAGCATTGTGATAACTAACATCACCACAAACAGCGTACCCCATGTTTTAAAGCCCAGACGCAACGCCTTCTTCACACAACTAAACAGGCTAAGCTCGGGTTCAAACACGCACATTGGTAGCACAAGGCCCAAGGGCAAGGCTATCGCTAACATAGCCATATACAGCAAGAATAAGAATGCTTCAAATTTGCTACCAATCGACATTATCATCGTAGCTACCAGCACCAAAACCACAAAGGCCACTATGCCTATCAGCGTTAATAGCAACAACATCTTTAACACTCGCCAGAGGTTGTGTTTCAGCAAGGGCTTTATCTCGCTTAGCGTAAGGCCTTTAAGCAAGTTATCGCGTTGCTGATATTTCTGCATCAGCGTGTACGTAACGGCCACCGTCAGCAACGCACCTATCAAGCACAGCAAAAGGACAGGTAGATAGCTCATCACGACTGATAATATCTGTTCTGTTTCGTCGTTTAAATTATCTATATGCGCAAAACTGCTAAACATTGATTGATAGCTCAAGCCCATCAAAGCACTTACAGGCAACAAAAAGGCCGACAAAAATTTTATCAATGGCACAAAGTTTTGTGTCACAAAATCGAAGGTAGCCGATAGCGTCTCGCCTATCGAACGTGAAGCGTAGAGATTAATTCTGCGTTGTTTGGTGTTGTTCATAATGGATATTTTTAATGGTTTTTATTCACTTTCGTATATTCAGATGTTTCCACGTTCGTCAAGCGTTTATGCAACATGCGTGGGTAGATAACAAAATAAAACAGCACGAAGGCCGCCGACAGCAAGATAAACGCCAGACGTATAACGTCGGGCACATGGGTGTGGCGCGTACACACACTCTCAATAAAGCCAGCCACCACAAACAGCGGCACCGTGCCCACAAAAATCTTTAGTCCGCGTTTAGCGCCACGCTTAAACGACTCGATACGACTATAACTACCTGGCAGCAGCCAAGCGTTGCCCATAGCCAATCCAGCGGCGCCCGCCACCACGATTGACGATATCTCGATGGTGCCATGCAGCATCACGGCCAGCAGCGAGGGGCCCAGCAGGTGTTGTTGTGCAAAGAAGGTTTCAAAGCATCCCAGCATCACCCCATTGTAAATGAGCATAATGCCCGTAAAGAAGCTGGTAAGCACCCCCATAGCAAAGATGCGCGCCGCCACCATAATATTATTAATAGTAATGCTGAAGAGCATATTGCCTACACTGTCGCTATCGTATATGGCAAAGGGTGTGCCCTTTCGTATGTTTTCAAGTGTTTCGTCCATGTACCAGTCGCCCAAGATGATGCGGCAGAAGTCGGTGTCGCCCATCTGAGAGATAACGCCCACCAGCACGCTCAGCACCATGATGATGAACGACGCCAGCAGCAAGTGTCGGGCCTCCCACATCGTCAGCGGCACCTCTTGTGTCCAAAAGGTGATGATGCGTGAGTGCCTTTCGTGTCGGCGACGATAAAGACTATTGTGCAGCACCGAAGCCAAGTCGTTAAGATACACCGTGATACGCGATGTGGGATAATGCGTCTGCGCGAAGGCCAAGTCGGTGGTAACGCGTAGATAGGCACCTGCCACATCGTCGGGCGAGTAGGCCGAGGGGTCTTCGGCAATGTTTTCAATACTCTGCCACTGTTGCACGTTCTGTCTGATAAATAGTATCTCTTTCACGGTAGCGTGTGTTTCTTTAGGGCATCATTAGGGGGCAAAGCCCATTCAATGCGTAAAGGTACTATTTTTTTTAAAAGAATAAAAGAAAAATGACAGGAGCATACTAATCCAAATGGAGGTAATAGTATGCGGAAGTTTTTTGGAAAATTTGTGAGTGTCACGCTGGCTGCAGCAGTGATAGCTATGTTTGCACTAAGCAGTGATGATAAGTGGTGCAGCAGGGTAGATAAGGCATTTGATGAAAGTGTATTAGGAAGTTTTTTAAATGAATCAAAGGCCGGATATGGAAGATATGCGACAGGGCTTCCCGGACAGGCGGCCAGTGTATTGGCTGATTCGGGCGAGAATGGTGAAAATGGTGAAAACGGCGGAAACGGTGGAAACGGCGGAACCGAACAAGACATAGGACAGACAGCAGATACAGCATCAACTCACAGAGATTATGAAGAGACAGATAAAATAAGTGATGGAATAAGTGTTGAGGGCGTATATGCTTGTGGCAGGCTGACCGGTATATATGAGCAGACAGAGGGAGTGCTTGTAGTGAATACGACGGAGGTGACAGACGAGGATGGCAAAAAAGTCAATCCTGCAGATAAAAAGGTGCAGTGCGGGGATTATATCCTATCTGTCAATGGGCGCACTGTTGCAGACAAGGAGGAGCTTTCTGAAGCTGTGAATGATATCATGAAGGAATATGATGAAAAGCATGAAGATGAAAGTAATGAAGATAAAAGTACCGTAAACATTAAATTTCTTCGAGGCGGTGAGAAAATGTCAGCGGATATCACGCCTGTCAGGATGGATGATGGCAGATACTATATGGGAATATGGGTGAAGGACGATCTGGCAGGAATCGGTACTATCACTTATTATACAAAGGACGGCCGTTTTGGAGCGCTGGGGCATGGAATAGGAGACGGAACGCAAAGCGGAAATCTCTTGTATGCAAACAGTGGTGATTTGTACAGCATGAAGCTTACCAAAATCAAAAAGGGAAAAGCCGGCGCGCCGGGCGAGATAGGCGGAGTGGTATATTTTGGCAAAAAAAGCCATATAGGCACACTTGACTGCAATAGTAATCTGGGAATTTACGGACAGCTTGACAGCGATGAATTGTCGGAATATGCCGCAGAGGATACGTATTATCCGGTTGCCGGCAAGGATGAGATACACACAGGCAGTGCACAGATGATATCGGAAATATCAGGAAAACTTGAAAAATATAATCTGGAAATAACAAATATAGATAAAAAAGCGACAGATACAAACAAGGGAATGGAGCTTAAGGTGACAGACGACAGGCTGATAGAGCTCTCCGGTGGCATAGTGCAGGGCACATCCGGAAGCCCTATCATACAGGATGGTAAAATAATAGGAGCAGTCACCCATGTGTTTGTCGATGATCCGACCGGAGGCTACGGCATCTGCATTGATGAGATGCTGTAATTACTGCTCCATTCTGCGAAGCTCAGGTAGCACAGTGCCAAGCATGGTTACAAAGCAGATGCTTCCGCCAATCACGTTTGATACAGGCTCTGCCATAAACACACCGTCGGTTCCCATACCAAAGGAGTAAGGCAGAATATATGTCAGCGGTACAACGATGAACACCTTGCGAAGCAGGGAGAAAAATATAGCCCGCTTCTTTTTGTTCAGTGATTTAAAGGTGGTCTGTCCGATGTACTGCAGATCCATAAATATGAATGCCGCAAAGTAGATATTCAAAGCCTTCACCGCATCATCCATAAGGGTGGAATCTGAACTGAAAATTGCAATCAGGGCATGAGGGGCAAGTATAATCACACTCCACATGACAGCTGTATATAGAAGCACGAGCAGTCCCATAGTGAAAATAGATTTTCTCACCCGGGCCGGCCTTTTGGCGCCATAGTTGTAGCTTAAAACAGGAGATGAACCCTCCACAATTGCATAAATTGGAGTCTCGACCATCTGCCTGATGCTTGATACGATGGTCATTACCGATATGTACAAATCGCCACCGGTCACTGAAAGCACATTGTTGCAGCATATAGATACCAGGCTGTTTGTGAGCTGCATGACACAGCCTGAGGTTCCAAGGCTTATGATGTCCTTTGCATAGCGCGTGTTTTCACTGAATTCAGAGAGTGTCATAAGGCGCACCTTAAGCTCAGCCTTTTTCCTAAGAAAGTGAAGCACATAGAGAGCAGACAGTATTTGTGAGATGACCGTAGCAATAGCTGCTCCTTTGATACCGAAATTAAATCCAAATATAAAAAGCGGGTCTAAAACCAGATTGGCAACGGCTCCGATTGCAACAGACAGCATGCCGGTAGTGGAGTAGCCCTGAGCGTTGATAAAGGGATTCATGCCGGTTGAAATCATGGATGGGAGTGTTCCTATCAAATAAATGAGCAGGTATGGCAGAGCGTATTTGAGAGCATTTTCAGATGCGCCAAACAGGATTAAAAGAGGCTTTGCAAAAATCATGCACAAAGCTGTAAAAACAACTGCGAATGTGCAGACCATTGTAAAGCTCGTATTCATTATAGTATTGGCGGCTCTGTCATCACTCATGCCTCTTTTTATTGAAAAAAGCGGAGCACCACCGCTTCCAAAGAGATTGGAGAAAGCGATTGTCAGCATTATAATAGGAAAGCAAAGCCCCACAGCACCGAGTGCAGTGGTTCCCATATCCGGTATGCGTGCAATGTATATGCGGTCTACTATATTGTACAACAGGCTTAGAATCTGGGCTGCCAGCATGGGCAGAGCAGCCTGCAATATATTTTTCTTTATCGAATCGTTATCAAAATCTATTTTTTTCATTGTGAAACCTCTTTTTGATTTGCTTCGCCCATTATATCACCTCATATAAAAAAATCAAATACTCAGCAAGTTTTGATATAGATTTTATTTATGACAAACTAAAAGAAAAATATATTTTACAATGACAAAAAACTACAGTAA
>OHKP01000140.1_pt1 | contig 50269 bp, 56 predicted proteins | sample 1568861 | NCBI WGS metagenome assembly OHKP01 (sample SAMEA3879524, study PRJEB24766) | human gut metagenome | biome: human-associated habitat; feature: feces | place: USA | collected 1985/1987 | reverse complement strand
TCCGCCGTTAAGTAATCAAGAAGCAAAAACTTAAAAACCGTTGCGATAAATTTTATAAATTTAGTAGGATAATATTTAGAAGTAAGGATTGAGAAAAATATGGAAACTATAAAATGGGTTCTATGTCCTATCTGTGGAAATAAAACCCGAACGATAATGCAAGAAGATACCGAATTAAAGAACTTTCCACTCTACTGTCCGAAGTGTAAACAGCAAACACTTAACTGATCTTGCAAAACGGAGAAAAACAGTAATTATAGCAACACATAATGCTAATATTGCAGTTGGCACACTTCCGTATATTAGTATACTAAGAACTCATGAGAATGGAGTATATAAAACGTATATTGGTAATCCTTTTTATGATGAACTTAGAAATATAAATGATGAAACAGACACTAAAAACTGGACTCAAGAAAGTATGCATACTCTTGAGGGCGGTAAAAATGCATTTTATGATAGGAAGGATATTTATGAATCAGGAAAGTAAAGTGATTAATGTACATTTGGAGAAAAGAGAAAATAAAGATTATTTAGTATTTGGCTTTGAAGAAGTTGCAGAAGTATGTCTTAATGATGATGAGAGTCAAAATAATTTGAAAAGTATATTTGTAAAGTTACTTACGGAGATTACAAAGTATCCAATTGAATTACAGTTTTTGGAAAAACCAGAATATAAAACAGGATTATATATAGATGTGTGTAAAGAATATATAAAAGATTTAAATAAAGAGATTACGAATGTAAGAAAAAATATGCCAGAAAAACTAAAAATACAGTGATAACACCATGATAACAAAAATTCCGGAAAACCACACGGACACAACGGAAAATCCGGATTTTTCCACACAAATCACATAAAAAATCACTATTCGTATACCGCAATACACCGGTCTGATATCGTGAAGGCGGACGTACAGTAGGTTCAGGACGTGTTGCTACAATCATCGAGTAATCTACGCGTAAGTAACGAGAAGATTAGATAAATAAAAAATATCCGGAGAGTGTTTACACTCTTCCGGGTATTTTTTTGTTTATCGATTAGCAGCAATATTGACAATGAAATTACCGGTATGTTACTTTGTAGATGCAAACAATTGGGTGGGCTTATAAGCAAGCCCTGTGCAGCAGAAAAGGAGATATCAATGAAAAAAATCTTGATTACCGGTGGAACCACATTTGTCAGTAAGTATGCAGCAAAGTATTTTGTAGAGCATGGATATGATGTCTATGTAGTGAACCGTAATTCAAAACCGCAGGTTAAGGGCGTGACGCTGATTGAAAGCGACAGGCATAATTTAGGGGATAAGCTGAAGAATCTGCATTTTGATGTTGTTGCCGACATAACCGCTTATGATGCACAAGACATAATTGATTTACATAATTCGCTGGACTCTTTTGATCAATATATAATGATTAGTTCCAGTGCGGTATATCCGGAGTATGGTGTACAGCCATTTCCTGAGAATTCTGAAAGAGCAGTAAATAAATTCTGGGGAAAATATGGAACAGATAAGATCAAAGCAGAAAATGCACTGTTGGAGAGAGTCCCGGATGGTTATATTTTAAGACCGCCATATTTATATGGTTCTATGGACAACGTCTATCGGGAGGCGTTTGTATTTGACTGTGCAATGGCAGACAGAAAATTTTATTTGCCGGAAGCCGGTGAGATGAAATTACAGTTTTTCCATGTGGAAGATTTGTGCAGGCTGATGGAAGTAATAATTACAAAGTGCCCAACGGATCATATTTTGAATGTCGGAAATGAAAAGGCAATATCGATAAGAGACTGGGTTATCAAATGTTATGCCTGCTTTGATAAAGTGCCGGAATTCGTATCTGTACCGGAAACAGTAGAGCAGAGAAATTATTTCTGCTTTTATAATTATGAATATTGTCTTGATGTGACCCGGCAGAAGAAGATATATCCGGAGACAATGCCAATGAATGCCGGGTTACAGGAGGCTGCAAATTGGTATATAGAGCATGAAGGTGAGGTAAACAAGAAGCCATATTGGGAGTATATTGATACCAATTTGGTATAAAGGTAATTGACATAATAAGATGACAAGCGTGTGTATCGGGAAGGAAATTACGATGAAAATAATAGAAGTAACGGATCTGAATCGTCCGGAACTGGCGGTTTATGCGGAGCTTTCGGAACGGCAGCTTGCAACAATTTATGAACCGGAGGAAGGATTGTTTATTACCGAGAGTCCGAAGGTGATCGAGCGGGCATTAGATGGTGGATATGAACCGGTGTCTTTTCTGGCAGAAAAGGGACAGCTTGCAGAGGATGAGGAGATTCTGGATCGGATGGAGGATGTCCCAATCTATGTTGCACCGGATGAGATATTGACAAAGCTTACCGGTTACCATCTGACAAGGGGGCTCTGGTGCACGATGCGCCGCAGGACATTGCCAACGATAGAGGAGGTATGTCAGGGAGCGAAGCGGATCGCTATTTTGGAAGAAGTGGTCAATCCGACAAATGTGGGAGCATTGTTCCGCTGTGCCGCAGCACTTGGTATGGATGCAGTGATATTGACCGGTGGCTGCAGTGATCCTCTTTACAGACGTGCAAGTCGTGTGAGTATGGGAACAGTATTCCAGATTCCGTGGACAATGTTGTCAAAGAAGGATGGTGTCTGGCCGGAGCAGGCAATGAAGACATTGAAAGAAATGGGCTTTAGGACGGCGGCAATGGCACTTCGAGAAGATAGTGTAGGAATTGATGATCCGCAGTTAAATAGTGAGGAAAAGCTGGCAATTGTGCTCGGTACAGAGGGCGATGGGCTGGCCGGAGATACGATAGCTGACTGCGATTATACGGTTATGATTCCGATGGCACATGGTGTAGATTCACTTAACGTAGCGGCGGCAGGAGCGGTAGCTTTCTGGCAGCTGGGACATCAGCGGCAGGAGTAGTATCCGTTTGTAAAGATTGTGCGTCGACGACAGGAAAGGGTGGTCTTCTGGCAGTTGAGATACCGCTGACAGGAATAAATAGTATTCATCTGGAAAGTTATAGCATCAGTCGCAGAAAGGAGCAGCCCGCAAGAAAACATGCTGGGAATATATTGATGCCGATTTGGTAAAATAATAAATTGACAAATAATAAGATGGCAGTATAATGGTTGGTAGCACTGAATTGGTGCTACCAATTTCTTTTGTATGAAAAAGTATAGTTCAAACGAAAAAGGATAAAAAATGTAGAGAGGATATTTGAATGAAGTATATTAGACAGTTTTTAATCATTCTTGCAATTTCATTTATCGGGGAACTGCTCAAATATGTATTACCTTTGCCGATTCCTGCCAGTATTTATGGAATGGCGATTTTATTTGTATGCCTGATGACTGGATGGATCAAGTTAGAAGCAGTGAAAGAGACAGGGAAATTTTTAATTGAGATCATGCCATTGATGTTCATTCCTGCCGGTGTTGGTCTGATGGTTAGCTGGGGAACGCTGAAGCCGGTGCTGATTCCGGTATGTGTGATCACGGTCGTTACGATCATTACGGTTATGGCGATGACAGGCAGACTGTCACAGTGGATCATCAGAAAGGATAGGAAGAAAGAGGAACAAGAGGATGCATGATTTTTTTGAAAACTCCCTGTTTGCAGGAGTTACACTTAGCCTGATCTCATATTTGATCGGGTCAATATTAAAGAAGAAATTCAAACTGGGAATATTTAATCCGTTGCTGATCTCGATTGTAGTTACCATTCTGGTACTGGTTGTGAGCAAGGTAGATTATGATACTTATAATGAAGGCGCCCAATATTTAAGCTGGCTGTTGACCCCTGCAACTGTATGCCTGGCGATCCCACTCTATGAACAGTGGGAACTGCTGAAGCATAACTGTAAGGCGGTTATGGCAGGTCTTGTTGCCGGTGTGGTGACAAGTCTTTGTACGGTGTTTGTATTGTCAAAGATCATGGGACTTACACATGAGGAGTATGTAACGATGCTTCCGAAGTCTATCACGACTGCGATCGGTATGGGTGTTTCAGAAGAACTGGGTGGATATGTAACGATTACGGTTGCGGTTATTATCGTAACGGGTGTTCTTGGAAATATATTTGGTGAATTAGTGTGCAAGATTTTTCGAATCACCGAACCGATATCAAAGGGCTTGGCATTTGGATCTGCATCTCATGCGATCGGAACGGCAAAGGCGATCGAGATCGGTGAAGTGGAAGGTGCAATGAGCAGTCTGGCGATTGCGGTTTCCGGTATTCTTACGGTTGTGCTTTCGTCGTTATTTGCGCATTTTATGTAAATATATATGCTGCTTATAAAATGCAAGGATTTATTTCGAATTTACAGATCGGATATAGAAATAATGAAGTTAGTTGATAATCTCATAGGCGGGTATCCGCTGGTAGCAGATATCAAAATATAGAAATAACGAAATTTATTGATAGTCAGGGAGACGAGTATGGAAAAACAACATGTTACATCAGAATATGAAAAAGCAATTCAATATATTTACAGCCTGATGCAGGACGGAACCTTGCAGAACGGAAGCAAGCTTCCAACCGAACGTACGATAGCGGAAACGTTAGGAATCGGAAGAAATTCGACCAGGGAGGCACTCAGTATCCTGCATGGTATGGGAATGATCGAACGCGTACAGGGATCGGGAAATTATATATCAAAAAATGCCGGAGAGTCGATCCGTCAGATGCTTATGATGATGCTGGCACTTGGCAGTATCACGAAATCCGAGGTCTGTGAGTTCCGTTGTACAATGGAAAAGTCTGTATGCAGTATGCTGATCGAGAAAGGAATACCATTTGAGTGTCAGGTGCTTCTGGAGGATAATCTGGCAAGGATGGAGCAGGCGGATGGTTCCGAACTGGTTAGCGTGGATAAGGAATTTCATGAATTGTTGATCCGGGCAACAGAGAATGAACTATTTTCGATGATCATGGAGGCGGTTATGATCGTTTATCGGGAATGGATCGATCTGGTGCTGCGCCGTGTGAATACAAAAGAAAAGGCAAACTTGCATAATTATCACAAGCAGATCTATAATAGTGTATTAGAACGTGATGAAGCAGCCATGAAAGCGGCGGTAGATGGGCATTATCATCTGATCAGCCAGATGCTTGCATTGTAGGTGAGTAGAGGTAATATATAAGAAGGAGGTAAGAGAGTATGATCGTAACACTTGGAAGACAATGTGGATGTGCCGGAGATGAAGTTGGGAAAAAATTATCGGAGCTGTTAGGGATTCCCTTTTATACGAAGCCTGAGCTGATCGCGCTTGCAAAAGAAAAGAAAATTTATGAAAAGTATCCAATGTATTTTGGTGAGCAGCCGATAAATGCGATGATCAGTTCGGTTGCGGATGATTTCTGTCCGAAGAATCAGTATGATACACCGAAACGGGCATTGTCAGCAATGTTTGGAGGACAGAGTTTTATCATTATAGGACGTGCTTCGAATTATGCCTACCGGGATGATAAGGATGCTGTCCGGGTGTTTCTGTGCGGAGATAAGAAGCAGCGGGCGCATCATATCGCGGGAAAGCATAAGATCTCGGAGCGAAAGGCTATAGCGCTTGTTGAAAAGACAGATGAGAAACGGCGTGGTTATCACAGATATTATACTGGAGAAGAATGGGGCTATGCAGAAAATTATGATCTGTGTATAGACGCGGTACGACTGGGTGTTGATAAGACGGCGGAATTGATCGCAGACTATGTAAAGCATGTCGGAGGAAGATAAATGACAACGAGAGAAGAAGCGCTGGCATATGGACTGTCTTTTCCTGATACATATCAGCAGGCGCCGTTTCATGATCCGAACTGGCAACTGGTGCGTGTGAAAGGAAGCAAGAAGGTATTCCTGTGGACATATGAGAGAGACGGATATATTAATCTGAATGTAAAGGTCGATCCGGAATGGCGGGATTTCTGGCGGAGCGCATTTGACGCGGTGATACCGGGCTGGCATCAGAATAAGGAGCACTGGAATACGATCATTCTGGATGGAAGTATTCCGGATCAGGATGTGAAACGGATGATCGCAGAGAGTTATGATCTGGTGACAGCCAGTCCATCAAAGAGAATCTATGAGGCGGTGAAAAAGATTCCTGCCGGAAAGGTTGCAACCTATGGTCAGATCGCGGAGCTTGCCGGGGATAAGAAGATGGCGCGTGCAGTGGGAAACGCGCTTCATAAGAATCCGGATCCGGAGCACATTCCCTGCTTTCGTGTGGTAAATGCAAAGGGTGAATTATCCGGAGCATTTGCATTCGGCGGAAAGAATGTACAGGCAGATCGATTGATGGCAGATGGAGTTACAGTTGTCGATGGACGGGTGGATATGGAGAGATTTGGAATAAAGATCTTAGATGGAGAAATCATATAAAAATATAAAGTGAAAAATGATTTATATGCAGGAAATGATCGTTCAAATACAAAGGTTATTTGAAACAGAAAACAAGTCATTTTTGCAAGACTACTGTACAGGCAAGGGGGAGGCAGTATATAATATATCCGTAATTCCAACATGGGGATTTAAATGAGGTTTGGGATACATATATAACCAGAGACTTGTCGGGGGCGATAGTCTCTGGTTTTTTTGTTTGGGATGCATATTTTACGGAGTGGAAGTTAATTATTTTGTAATTCCGTTTGAATGTGTAAGATTTGTAGGCAATTCTTTATTTGAAAGGAAATAAAAATGTCAGAATATCAGTATGTAGAGCATGAATTTGCTCCGGTATATAATGAAGAATCACAGGTGCTGGTTCTTGGCAGTCTGCCATCGGTGAAATCCAGAGAGCAGGGCTTCTACTACGGACATCCGAGAAACCGTTTTTGGAAGGTTGTGGCAGCTGTACTTGGTGTACCGGAACCCTTGACGATAGAAGAGAAAAAACGGATGCTGCTTGCCGGTCATGTGGCGGTCTATGATGTGATCCGGGCTTGTGAGATCATCGGTTCCAGTGACAGCAGTATCCGAAATGTTGTTCCTGCAGATATTAAAAGCATTGTAGCACATACACCGATCCGGGCAGTTTTTACAAATGGTAAGACTGCCGGCAGATTATACAAAAAATATCAGGCGGAACATATCGCTCTTCCGATGATCGAGCTGCCTTCGACAAGTCCGGCAAATGCAGCGTTCTCGTTGGAACAACTGGAAGAAATATGGAAATCGGAGATTGGTAAATATTTGTAAAAGTATTTTACAATAGTAACGCTGACATAAAAAAAGAACAATATTTTACATTAATTATACACAACTTTACAGATTCATCAGATGATTTTACCTGCGTATGATAGCGGGCGTTTTTTCTAATTGATAAACTTATATCATAAAAAGTAATGATGAACGAAAGAGAGAAAGAAAATGAATGAAAATGTGATCGAACAGCCGGTTGCAGCTATGTATATGGTATCCAAAGAATTGAATCGTCTGGCAGGTTTTACGACAGAAATGTTGTTTAGTCTTAAATCAACAATTATGAGTAATCGATCCGAAGAAAGTCAACAGAAGTTTACAGAGAAGCTTCAATATGAAACAGTTCCTTCTGCAGGGCTTTTCTCACATCCTGAATTATGTAGATTGTTTTTTCTCATGCCATTAGTTTATTTTTAATTTTACAAAATTCTGGTGGGTGTGGTATAGTAAGGATAACTTTTTTTCTGATGAACAATAGACGTGGAGGTTACAAGAAAATGTCTCAGATAACGAAACGTGCGTTGGAAGCATCACTGAAGAAGCTTCTTACAAAGAAACCGCTTGATAAGATAACGATAACGGATATCACGGAAGACTGCGGCATCAACCGAATGACATTTTACTATCATTTTAAAGATATCTATGATCTGGTAGAGTGGGTGTGTGTAGAGGATGCAACGAGGATACTGGGTGAGAATAAAACCTATGATACCTGGCAGGAAGGCTTCCTTCGTATCTTTGAAGCGGTGAGCGAGAATAAGACATTTATGATGAATGCATATCATTCGATCAGCAGAGATCAGGTAGAAAAATATCTGTACAGTCTGACGTATGATCTGATGATCAAGGTCATCGAAGATAAGGCGAAGAATATGCAGGTGCGGGATGAAGATAAGAAGTTCATTGCTGATTTTTACAAATGCTCTTTTGTCGGTGTGTTGCTTGAATGGATTGAGAATGGCATGAAGCGGGATCCGCATGTGATCGTGGATAAGATGGGACTGGTGATGCATGATAATATTACCAGAGCACTGGAAGCATTTCGGACGGATGCCTTTCACAAAAAAACAGAGAGCTGACAGATACATTGAAAAAACAATGTGTCTTATTTTTCAGACCGGTTATCCCATCAAAACAGGGGAAATGATAAAATTTTAGACAGAACAAGTACCGTGAATATATTTTTATCACGGTACTTTTTTTGTTTATTGAGGGCAAAAACGGGGAATCTTATAATAAAGACAGTTTTTGAGATAATCGGTCTGTTTGCAGGCAGGCTGTATAGATTGGAGGTAATTCGTATGTATTACGCAAGTGGAAATTATGAAGCATTTGCCAGACCAAAGAAGCCGGCGGGTGTGGATCAGAAATCGGCATATATTATAGGTTCGGGACTTGGTGCATTGGCGGCAGCCTGTTTTCTGGTAAGAGATGGACAGATGAAAGGCTCACATGTACACATTCTGGAGAAAGACCCGATTCCGGGTGGGGCATGTGATGGTTATCAGTACAGTGATATCGGCTATGTTATGCGTGGCGGACGTGAGATGGATAACCATTTTGAGTGTATGTGGGATCTGTTCCGTTCGATTCCGTCCATCGAGACAGAGGGTGTCAGTGTACTGGATGAGTATTACTGGCTGAATAAGGCAGATCCAAACTATTCTTTGTGTCGGGCAACTGAGAATCGGGGGCAGGATGCACATACCGATAAGAAGTTTGGATTGTCCGATAAGGGTGCAATGGAGATCATGAAGCTGTTCTTTACCCCGGATGAAGAATTATATAATAAACGGATCGATGAGTATTTTGATGAAGAAGTGCTTAATTCTAATTTCTGGATGTACTGGCGGACGATGTTTGCATTTGAGAACTGGCATTCTGCACTTGAGATGAAGCTCTATATTAAGCGTTTTATTCATCATGTCGGAGGACTGCCGGATTTCACGGCACTTCGTTTTACCAAATATAACCAGTATGAGTCCATGATTCTTCCGATGGTAAAATATCTGGAATCATTCGGTGTGGTGTTCCATTATAATACCAAGGTTATAAATGTGGAATTCGAGATCGAAGCAGGAAGAAAGCTGGCAAAGAAGATTGATATTATCCGTGACGGTGAAGCAGATGCAATCGATCTGACCGAGAATGATCTGGTATTTATCACAAATGGCGGCTGTGTGGAGAATTCTTCATACGGAAGTCAGAACAAACCGGCTGAATTCAAGACCGAGATCCGTGAGGGTGGCGGATGGGATATGTGGAGGAAGATCGCTGCACAGGATCCATCCTTCGGACATCCGGACAAATTCTGCTATGATCCGGAACAGTCGAACTGGATGAGTGCAACGGTAACGACACTAGATGAAAAGATCCTTCCATATATTAAGAAAATCTGCAAGAGAGATCCACTCTCCGGCAAGGTAGTTACAGGTGGTATCGTGACTGCGAGAGATTCCGAATGGCTGCTTTCATGGACGATCAATCGTCAGCCGCAGTTCCGTAATCAGCCAAAGGGACAGGTGCTTGTATGGGTATATGGATTATTTTCAAATAAACCGGGTGATTATGTAAAGAAGACGATGCGGGAATGCACCGGTAAGGAGATCTGCGAAGAGTGGCTCTACCATATCGGAGTACCGGAGGAGAAAATACCGGAGCTTGCTGAGCACAGCGCAAATACAGTGCCGGTTATGATGCCGTATATTACAGCATTTTTCATGCCGCGTGAGAAAGGTGACCGCCCGGATGTTGTACCGGAGGGAGCAGTAAATTTTGCATTCCTCGGACAGTTTGCAGAGACAGCAAGAGATACGATATTTACGACCGAGTATTCGATCCGTACCGGTATGGAGGCAGTATATACCCTGTTGAATATTGACCGTGGTGTGCCGGAGGTCTGGGGCAGTGTCTATGATGTACGGGATCTGTTAAATGCGACCGTAGCAATACGCGATGGCAGAAAGATCACAGATATGAAGCTTGGACTGAAAGAGAAGATCGCAATGAAGGAGCTTTTAAAGGCGGTAGAAGGAACCGATGTCGAGAAACTTCTCCGGGAGCATGGAGCGATATAGAGAAAAATAGAATAATAAATATAACAAATGCTCTGGCAGAGGTGTGGTTTGCCAGAGCATTTTTGGGATTGTACGATAATGTACAAGCGGAAGGACTGCCACATGGCAGATTCCTGTGTTTTGGTTGCGTTTAGAGATGTGTATTATTTATTAAACAAGTGCTTCGCCAAGTGCGGTACAATCAGCAAGACCTGCTTCATCCGGTGTTTCATGGCAGATCAGTGGAGCTGCTGCAAATACAGCACCGTCAGCTTGACACTGAGCTTCCCATGTATCCATCCATTCGCCGCTTCCCCAGCCATATGAACCGAAGATGGCGATCTTCTTACCGTTTAATGCCGGTTCACATTCAGCGAACATTGGCTCGAATTCGCTTTCTTCTAAGACTTCGGCACCCATAGCAGGGCATCCGAATGCAATCGCATCGTAGTTATCTACCATATCTACAGTGAATTCTGCGGATGTTAAAAGATCACATTCTGCTCCTTTTGCCTTTGCACCTTCTGCAACAGCCTGTGCCATTAATGCTGTGTTACCTGTGCCACTCCAATATACAACTGCAACCTTACTCATAGTAGGTTCCTCCTTATAATCATGTATTTTATATTTAGAGATCTCCGTATGGAAATGCCTGCGGGAATCTCCTATATTCATTTTTGTTATGTGAACGTCGTTTGCATAAATACTTATTTTGTTAAGCGGATGCAATTTTTTAAATACTTATGCGGCAACCGTCAACTGCCAGATCGTTCGTCCCTGATGCCAGAGATTTGCATAGATCTCACGGCATTTTTTAAATTTGGCAAATGTTTTCTGGGCCTCACCCAGATCTCCGTATACCTTCCAGTCGCCCATGCCTTTGCAGTTACTTCCGTGGTTTTTGATAAATCCGAGAACATCATTTAACGGATAACCAAGGAAGACACCGATCTCATGCGGAAATTCTTCCGAACCATGAAGACGGCTACGAAGCTGTTCAAGCATTTGATCGATCGTTCCTGCCTGATATCCTGTGCTTACAAGAAAAGAGATGATCTCCGGTCTTGATAATTCACGAACCATAGCATCCGGTCTGTAGACATAGATCAGAGCAGTTTCGGCATCTTCTCGCAGGATCGTGATCCGGATCCCTTTTTTCTGAAATTGTGCATCCCAGACAGCCACACTTTCGTATAATTCTTCTCCGGAAGAAAAACGATAAAGGAACAGGCTGGCAGGTTTTAAGGACGCCAATGTAGGCGAACAATGTGTGATCAAATATTCTTCAAACATAATCTGAAACTCCTGTAACATTAAATTATCAAATGCGACAGTATTAGTATGTGTCGTTTCAGAACCGTTCATACAGCGGTTAGGCACATCTAACTTATGGCTGCATTATACGGTGTGTTTTTGTAAAAATCAAGCGAAAAATGTGATAGAAATTCTCAATAAATTCGACCGTTTTTTGTTGACGGAAAAGGCTTCTGCATGGTATTTTTATAAATAGTTAGCAGAAACTAACTAAAATCTTGTGAATAAATCGTGTGACTCCATTCTGTATGCATCCCCGACTGCTGAAAACAGGGCATGCACCCGGATGCAATGACGGATCCGGGACAGAAGCTGTCACCAGAAAGAAGGATCAAAGCATGATGAATTATTTAGAAATCGAAAAAGTAATTGGACGAGAGATTATTGACTCAAGAGGAAATCCTACAGTAGAAGCAGAAGTTATTCTTGCAGATGGTACTGTCGGACGTGGAGCTGCTCCAAGTGGTGCATCAACAGGTGAGTTTGAAGCATTAGAGCTTCGTGATGGCGATAAGGATCGTTTTGGCGGTAAGGGCGTTCAGAAAGCTGTTGAAAATATCAACACAACAATTAATGACGTATTAGTTGGAATGGATGCATCTGATACATATGCGGTAGATCAGGCAATGATCAAGGCAGACGGAACAAAGGACAAGTCAAATCTGGGTGCAAATGCAATCCTTGCTGTATCAATCGCAGCAGCAAGAGCAGCAGCTATTTCACTGGATGTACCTTTATATCGTTTCTTAGGCGGTGTAAGCGGAAACAGACTTCCGGTTCCTATGATGAACATTATCAATGGCGGATGTCATGCATTATCATCCGGTCTGGATGTTCAGGAGTTCATGATCATGCCGGTTGGTGCTCCTTCATTCAAAGAGTGTCTCAGATGGTGTGCAGAGGTATTCCATGCACTTCAGGCTATCTTAAAGGAAAGAGGACTTGCTACATCAGTTGGTGATGAAGGTGGATTTGCACCTGCACTTGCATCTGATGAAGAAGCAATCGAGACAATTCTCGAGGCAGTAAAGAAAGCCGGATATGAACCGGGTAAGGACTTCAAGATTGCTATGGATGCAGCTTCATCCGAGTGGAAGACAGGCAAGGTTGGCGAGTACAAGCTGCCAAAGGCCGGTACAGTATATACATCAGAAGAGCTGATCGCTCACTGGAAGAGACTGGTTGAGAAGTACCCGATCATCTCCATCGAAGATGGTCTGGATGAAGAAGACTGGGAAGGCTGGAAGAAGCTTACAGCAGAACTTGGCGACAAAGTACAGTTAGTTGGTGACGACCTTTTCGTTACAAATACAGAGAGACTTGCAAAGGGTATCGAGCTTGGCTGTGGTAACAGTATCCTGATCAAATTAAACCAGATCGGTTCTGTATCAGAGACATTGGAAGCGATCAAGATGGCTCACAAGGCCGGATACACAGCTATCTCATCTCACAGATCAGGTGAGACAGCAGATACAACGATCGCAGATCTTGCAGTTGCTTTAAATACCTGCCAGATCAAGACCGGTGCACCATCCAGATCTGAGCGTGTAGCTAAGTACAACCAGCTCTTAAGAATCGAAGAAGAGCTTGGTGCTTCAGCCGTATATCTGGGTATGAAAGCCTTCAATGTAAAATAATTATTGTCATATATTTTCCTCAAAAAAAATATGAATAAATGGTATGGGAGACGTAAGTTTTGCGTCTCCTATATTTTTTATCGCACTTTGTGGAGAAGTAGTTATTTGCTTCGCGATTCCGCGCAGGTGCGAAAGAGTCACTTGTGACTCTTTATTAGGCGAAATGTTGAAAATAGCAGATAAATTCCGGTAAAAAATAAATCTCGATTTAGAAGAAAAAAGGAATTAGCGTATAGCGTGTTTGCTGTTTGAATGGTATAATTTTTATCAGTGTAAAACATATATTACCGAGAATTTACAGACTGGAATAGTGGAAGAAAACTGCCGGTTGGAAAGGCTGTATTATAGATGAAAAAAATTGAATTTTTACTGTTCTTCGGGGCACTTTTTGGTACATTGCTTACCGGCTGCTCATCTGAGAAGGAGTCAGCAGGAGCTATGAACAATGGAACGACAGAAGCGGCGCATGTCACGGAAGATGTGACCACAGAAGAACAGGAAGTAACGACAGAGAAGACGGAATTTGGAAAACAGAGATTAGAAGTAGTACCGGACAGACCTGCTTCCGATAAAACACAGACCGAGACTGTATCTGAAGAAGAATCAGATGAAGCAGAGCTGGATGGAGAAGGTGAAACTTCGGTATCAAAGAAAAGTGATGACTGGAAGACTGCATATGTTGATTATCTGGAACATGTGTCAGATACAGAGGGACAGCAGGGGTATACGCTGATTTACCTGGACAATGATGATATACCGGAGCTGGTAGAAGTAGGAAAGTCGGAGGCATCCGGTGTCCGTATTGTAAACTATTCAAATGGCTCCGTTCATGTAAACGGATTGAACCGTTTGTACTTTACTTACATAGAAGGAAAGAATCTCCTTTGCAATTCGGATGGGCTGATGGATTCCTATTATGACTATATTTACAGTATTGTTGATGGAGAGTTGACCTTGGTTGCACAGGGGCATTATGGAGCGAAGGATGGAACCGGGCTGAGATTTGATAAGAATGGGATGCCGATTTACACATATGACTGGAATGGAGAAGATGTCAGCGAAGATGAGTATAATGCTGACTTTGCACAAGTCTATGACAGTTCGGCAGCAACAGAAGGCTATGATACGGATAAGCTGGAGTCGATCAAAGAGGTTATAGATGATATAGAGACAAAGTAAGATAAATGGGGAGAATAAGATGAATAATATACGAGTGCTTTTTATCGTAGCGGCACTTCCGGCATTATTGTTGCTTGGATTTATATATTACAGGGATCGCAAAGAGAAACCGCCGGTTAAGTTGATGATTCTACTTTTGGCGACCGGTGCAGCAACTACTGTTCCGGCAGCTATCGTAGAGTTTATAGGTCAGGCATTTGTCATGGGTGATTCAGATGATTTGGGACTTCGCCTGCTTATCTTCTGTTTCTTTGTTATAGCTATAGCCGAGGAATTAGGTAAATATCTGGTTACGATATGTATCACATGGAAAAGTAAGGAGATGCAGCATAGCTATGATGGCGTGATTTATGCCGTATGCTCTTCATTGGGATTTGCAATTCTGGAAAATGTGTTATATGTATATCAGGGTGGACTACTGACCGGAATTATGAGGGCGTTTACAGCGATTCCCCTTCATTGTACGGTCGGTGTTGTGATGGGAGCATTATATGCAAAGGCGAGAGAAGAAGCATATGCCGGTGACAGAGGCGGAATGATCGGTTACATGGCATGGGCGTATCTTGTGCCGGTATGTATTCATGGGGCATATGATTACGCGATCATGGCGGCTTCTTATGGTTTAATTGCAGAAGGATGGATTTATGTCATTCTGATAGGGGCATATATTATATCTGTTGTGTTGATTCTGGTATGTTCCAATCATGATCACAGAATTGACGGCAGACCTGAGACAGCTGATTATGGATTCTATCGAACCGAATACCGCAGGCCGGGCAGAAGCTATTATTATCAGACTCAGCAGGCAAATCCGATGGGCTATCCGCAGAATCAGGGCTATCCGCAGAATCAGGGTTATCCGGGAAATACCGCATACCCGCAGAATCAGGGTTATCTGGGAAATACCGCATACCCGCAGAATCAGGGTTATACCGGAAATAATGCATATGTGTCGAATCAGTATTATACGGGTAATACAGTGAATCCACAGAATAACGGATATGCAGGAAATACCTCATATCCACAAAACCAGAGTTATATGGGTAATGCGATGAATCCACAGAATCAGGGTTATACCGGAAATAATGCATATGTGTCGAATCAGTATTATACGGGTAATACAGTGAACCCAAAGAATACCGGATATATCGGAAACACATCATATCCGCAAAATGCCGGAGTAAATCCATATCGTAGATCAGACACAGCAGCAGATCAGACACCAAATTCAACAACACCATACAGTGTGAATTCATATAATGGACAGATGTATTCATCATATAATGAACAGGAAGATAACTATAATATGAGATAGACCGAATATGCCGAACGTTTTAACGGAAATCGCATAAGCTATAATGAGCACAAAAATTATTTGCTCGTAAGAAGTTAAATCGCTTGCTTATCAGGGGGTGAAAGCATGAGATTTCACAATATACCCGTTCGCGATATCATGCAGGAGGCAGTTCGTTATGGCGGGGTGATCGTGGATGTTCGAACAGAAGAAGAATTCCTGAGAGGGCATATACCGATGGCTGTTAATGTGCCATTATCCGAGATTCAGTGTGGCAATTATAATCTTCCAAAACATAAAGTATTACTCACATATTGTCAGTACGGAGGCAGCAGCGCACTGGCGGCAAGAATACTGACACAGGCAGGTTACAGAGTGATCAATACAGTTGGTGGAATTGTACAGTATAAGGGTGCATTGACCAAAAACCGCTGACAGAGGTGAGGCAAACCATTATGGCAAACAGGAAAACGTGGTTTGAATATGAGAATAACAGAATAAATAGATCCCGGACATGACGGAGTATATTAAGAAAAGTACATGTCCGGGATTTTTTATTTAATTTACTTGTGGTGGCAGGGGGAAGTATGTATAATATGGTCAGGGAAATTTGGTGGATAGCATAAGATATCCCTGGGTATTTATTTCAGAAAAGAAAGGATATAGGGTAAATGAGAAAAAAATTTTTAGCAACAATCGTTGCGGTAGGGCTTGTCGCAGTAGCAGCATTTGCAGGGGCAAATGGGCTGACAGAGACACAGGCGGCATGTGAACATTCACAGGTGAAGGATGGAGCCTGTGTGGATTGTAATGATCCGGTAGAATGCATTGAGGTAGAGGATGCAAGCGGAACAGCAAAGGGAACCTATTCTAAACTGGAAGATGCAGCGGCGGCTGCCAGAAACGGTGATATACTGAAGCTTCTATATAATTGTGAGAGTACATCAGCATATATTGATGCGGGAAATAAGAATCTTACGATTGATCTGAATAAAAAGAAATTAAAGGCTGTTCATTTCGAGATTATGGGTTCTCTTGTGATAGAAAATGGAGAATATAGTGGCTATATCAAGAATGCAGCGACAGGGAATGAACATACATTAACATTTGAAAATGTGAGAGCAGATCTTACGCAGCTTGGATGGTATGCAAAGGGTGGCCTTAAACTGGTAAACAGTAATATAGAACAGCAACATGATGGTGCAACATTTACAGAATGGTGGCTTGAAAAGCTGCAGATGGATCAGACATCTGTTTATAAGATTACAAATTCGCCAAGCGGACTAAGCAATTATGGGTTGCTTTCATTAGATGAAGCTGTGGGCGGTATTGAGGAATTTCTTCCGGCCGGATACACATTGGATGGACAGCCGAATTCCTATAATACGATATTAGATGAAACAGGCACAAAGGCGAGAAGTGTAGAGCTTCGTTACCGCAGACTGACAGATGCGAAAGTATCCGTATCCATCGATCCGACTTCGTATGTATATGATGGAACAGCAAAGGAACCAACAGTGACTGTGACATATGACGGCAAGAAGCTGATAGCAGGAACGGATTATACCTGTATATTTTCAGATAATATCAATGTCGGAACAGCAAGTGTTAAGATAACAGCAAAGAGCAAGACCTATCACGGAGAGATCGTAAAGAATTATACGATCGAGAAAGCACCACAGGCAGCACCGACAGGACTGACAGCAGTTAATGAAAGTGCAACAGGAAAGAAAGACGGATCTGTTGCGAACGCCGCAGCGACAATGGAATATTCCACAGACCAGACTACATGGACGGCTGTAACAGGAACAGTTGTAAATGGTCTGGCAGCAGGCGATTATTTTGTAAGATATAAAGAGTCCGCAAACTATTATGCATCACCGTCCGCAAAGGTAACAGTCGGTCTGGCAGCTTCTAATACAACAGAAGCATCTACAACAGAGAGTGTTACTACAGAAAGTGTTACAACGGAGAATACTACAACAGAAACAGCTTCCAGTGAAGATACCACGACAGAAGATGCGACGGATGAGGAAGAAACGGAAGATGTGGATACCGAGGATGAGACAACAGAGGTTCTTCATGAGGATGAGACAGAAGCAACCGGTGATAAAGGCAAAAATGATCAGAAGAAAACAGGTGTAAAAACCGGTGATGCATTTGCAATGAAGGCAGCAGTTGCAGGTATGCTCATTTCGCTTGGAATGGCATGCGTGGTTATTATAAGAAAGCGCAGAAAATAAGAAAGAAAATTAACAGACAGAAAATAATAGTGCTGGATTTGGACAGAAATGTCTGAATCTGGCACTTGTGATTGAAAGGAAGCATATGAGCAGAATCGAATTGATCGCTCCATGTCATTTTGGATTGGAGTCAGTATTGAAAAAAGAAATCCTGGATCTTGGATATGAGATCGTTCAGGTAGAAGACGGAAGAATAACATTTGCAGGAGAAGAAGATGCGGTTGCAAGAGCAAATATGTTTATTCGTACAGCTGAACGTATCATGATCAAGTGCGGAAGCTTTAAGGCTGTAACATTTGATGAATTATTTGAAGGAACCAAGAGTATTCCATGGGAGCGGTATCTGACCCGTGATGCAAAATTCTGGGTATCCAAGGCAACATCAAATAAGAGCGCACTGTTCAGCCCATCTGATATCCAGTCTATCGTGAAGAAAGCTATGGTAGAACGTTTGAAACAGACCTACCATGTATCATGGTTCACGGAAGATGGAGCAGAATATCCGGTTCGTGTATTTATATTTAAGGATATTGTTACGATAGGACTTGATACATCAGGAATATCCCTTCATAAGCGTGGCTATAGGAAACTGGTTGGCAAAGCACCGATATCGGAAACTCTGGCGTCGGCACTGATCATGCTTACACCATGGAATAAGGATCGTGTACTGGTTGACCCATTCTGTGGAAGCGGAACATTTCCGATCGAGGCAGCTATGATCGGAGCAAGGATCGCACCGGGAATTGACAGAGACTTTCTGGCTTCTGAGTGGGCGAAGGTCGGCGACAAGAAGATGTGGTACAATGCGATCGATGAAGCAAATGATATGATCGACCATGATGTGAAGATGAATATTCAGGGATATGATCTGGATAATGAAATGGTGAAGTGTGCGATGGAGAATGCCAGAGCAGCAGGAGTGGATGAACATATCCATTTTCAGCAGAGAGATGTAAAGGATCTCAGGCATCCGAAAAAATATGGATTTATCATCACGAATCCGCCATATGGCGAGCGCCTCGAGGATCGGGAGGACCTTCCTGAATTATATAAGACGATCGGGGAAAGCTTCAGACGACTGGATGACTGGTCGATGTTCCTGATCACGTCATACAGTGAGGCGGAGAAATATATAGGAAGAAAGGCGGATAAGAATCGTAAGATCTACAATGGTATGATCAAATCATATTTCTATCAGTTCATGGGACCGAAGCCGCCAAAGAGAAAGTGAGACAGAGTTGAAAAAGTATTTGATCGTGGCAGCGGTTGTTATTCTGGGGGTATTTCTGTATCTGGGTTTTCTGAGACATCCGGATGTAAGCATTGAGAAGACGGAAGAAGCGGGTGCTGCCGCAGAAACTATGTTGAAAGAGATTGTGACGAATGCAAATGGAAAGGGCATTATATTATATATAAATGACAGCAGGATCACAGAAGCGGAGTATCAGCCGTATTTCAGTGACCATTTGCAGCTGATGCTCCCTATCGCGACATTTACCGATAAACTGGATTGCCATGTGAATGCATATGAAAATGGGACGATCACATTTTCCAAAGGAGACAGTCTGGTAAAGGTCTATGGTGATTCGGATGTGGTAAATATCAATGGAAATGCAATACAGGCAATCGACAAGCCAGAGAAAAAGGATGATATCATCTATGTGCCGGTGAATGAGATCTGCGAGGCATTAAACTACAGTTGTAATATCAATCTGGAGACAAATGCCGTGGTGTTAAAAAAGATTGCCGAGGAAGAAAAGCTTCCGGCAGCATATGATATGAGAGAACATGATCGTGTATCTCTTGTAAGAGATCAGGGTATCTATGGAACCTGCTGGGCATTTGCATCACTTGCGGCACTGGAAAGTACGATCCGTCCGGCTGAAAATCTGGTATTTTCTGTTGATCATATGGCAATGAATAACAGCTTTAATGTCAGCCCATTTGACGGTGGCGAATATTATATGAGTATAGCCTATCTTGCGGCATGGCAGGGACCGGTGCTTGAGGAAGACGATCCGTATGGTGATAACCAGACGGTAAATGGATTGTCGGCGGTAAAGCATCTGGAAGAAGCCATCATCCTGAAGGACAAGAATTACGAGGCGATCAAATCATCCGTATACAAATATGGCGGTGTGGAAACGGTTATTTACTGTGATATGAAGAATGCGACGAGTAGTTCTTATTATTATAACAGAAACCGCAGTTCCTATTATTATAATGGAGATCAGACACCGAATCATGACGTGGTGATCGTTGGCTGGGATGACAACTATCCGAAGGAATATTTTAATACAGAACCGGCGGGAGACGGCGCATTTATCTGCAAGAATAGCTGGGGGCAGGATTTTGGTGACGAGGGATTTTTTTATATCTCTTATTATGATACCAATATCGGTATGAACAGCGTAGTATATACGAAGCTTGGAAATAGTGACAACTACGACAAGATCTATCAGTCAGATCTGATGGGCGAGGTCGGAACGATGGGATTTGACGACAAGCCGGAGGCTTATTTTGCAAATGTCTATACGGCTGGAAAGAACGAGACATTGAAGGCGGTTTCTTTCTATGCGACAGGTCCGAAAACGACATATGATGTGTATGTTGTGACGGATTTTACCGATGTATCCGACTTGCAGCAGCGGACAAAGGTGGCATCCGGTGAAATGCAGTACGAGGGTTATTATACGATCAATCTAAATGAGGCAGTACCGCTTCCGGATGATCGGAAATTTGCGGTGGTTGTGCATGTGAACACACAGGATTCCACGATGCCAATCGCAATCGAATATAATAATGATGAGAAAACGGCGAACTTCGATATCACGGATGGCGAGGGCTATATCAGCCTGTATGGCACGAAGTGGTCGAGTGCGGAGCAGGAGAATGACTGTAATGTCTGTTTGAAAGCCTTCACGGATGTGGGGGATTGAGAACATGCGGCGATATCTGACAAGGTATAGCAGAGATACATGTTATTTCGCAAGGCGTTCTCACTCTATCCTCATGTAGCGGTACTAAGTTCGCTGCATAAGGCAGCTTACTAAGGACCGACATTCGGATAGGCTTGCTGCATAACAGTATCATCTGCTGTGCCTTGTCAGATATGGCAGGTGAAGTACAATGTCGCATCGTTACAAATAGAAAAGGAGAAGACAAGATGAAGAAATTGATTTTTGCTACAGGTAATGAGAATAAGATGAAAGAGATCCGCATGATCCTTGCGGATTGTGGATATGAGATCCTGTCGATGAAGGAAGCCGGAATTCAGGCTGACATCGTAGAAGATGGAAAAACATTTGAAGAAAATGCCATTATCAAGGCAGAGGCAATCCGTAAGATGACAAATTGTCTGGTGCTTGCGGACGATTCCGGTCTGGAGGTAGACTATCTCGATAAAGCACCTGGAATCTACTCTGCAAGATTTATGGGGGAAGACACCTCATACCGGATCAAGAATAAAGCGATCATTGACAAGCTTGCCGGTGTTCCGGATGAGAAGCGTACTGCAAGATTCGTATGTGCGATCGCGGCTGCATTCCCGGATGGAAAGACCATTACCAGACGTGGCACGATCGAAGGAATCATTGGATATGAAGAACGCGGCGAGAATGGATTTGGATATGATCCTATCTTCTTCCTGCCGAAGTATGGTAAGTCCACAGCAGAGTTGTCACCGGAAGAAAAGAATACGATCAGCCACAGAGGAAACGCACTTCGCTTGATAAAGGAAGTTATAAATGAGAATACTGATAATTAGTGATACACATGGAAGAACCAATACGATTCGGGATGTCTTAGATACGGTGGGTGACATCGATATGTTTATCCATCTGGGAGATGTCTGCGGAGATGAAGAATATATTTATGATAACGTAACCTGTCCGATACACATGGTTGCCGGGAATAACGACTGGGATTCCGATCTTCCGATGCAGGAGGAATTCATGATCGGCCGGTATAAGGTATTTATCACGCACGGACACCGGTACAGCGTCCATTATGGAACGGACCGCTTACAGGAGTTGATCAAATATGATGGTTACGATATTGTGATGTATGGACACACGCATGTCCAGAATCTGGAACGATATGGCGGTGCTTATATCGTAAATCCGGGCAGTCTGGCATATCCGCGTGATGGCATGAATGGCAAATACATGCTGTTGGAATTTGACCAGCATGGAACACCATTTTTTGCGGAAAATGAACTGAAACCGAAACGCCGGATGCGCAGCATATTTGAAGATATGTGGGGCGACCGGGAGGAGTAGAGATTATTAGAGACAAGAAAGAGGTCGGCTGTGAAGAAACGAGAGATTATAGAAGGTGTTATAAAAGACTATGATTTCCCCAATAAGGGAAGCTTTGAACTGGATGGCAAAAAAGTGATCGTGAAGGGAGCACTGCCCGGACAAAAGGTGTCCTGTATGGTATCCAAGGTGCGGAAGGATAAGGCAGAAGCACGTCTGTTGGATGTGCTGGAACGCTCCGAGATCGAAGATGCAGTACCACCATGTCCACAGTTTGGCATTTGCGGCGGCTGTGCATACCAGACCATGAGCTATGAGCATCAGTTGGAATTAAAGGCAGGACAGGTGAAGAAGCTGTTAGACGGTGTGATCGATTCAGAGGCACATCCATATGATTGGGAGGGCATCATCGGCTCGCCAGTTACAACTGCATACCGGAATAAGATGGAGTATTCATTTGGCGACGAATATAAGGATGGTCCGCTGGTACTAGGACTTCATAAGAAGAACAGCATGTACGATATCGTTCCTGTCTGCAACTGCGTGATCGTAAGCGAAGATTATAACAGGATCGTTTCTTATACGATGGAATTCGCAAGGGCGCATGGACTGTCTTATCATAAGAAAATGCAGCATGTAGGACTGCTTCGTCATCTGGTGCTTCGCCAGTCCAAGACAAATGGCGGACTTCTGGTAAATCTTGTAACCAGCACGGACGGATTAGAGAATCTGGATCTGAATGCATATGTAGAAGGGCTTCTGGCACTTCCGCTTGACGGAACGATCGTTGGTATTCTCCATACGGCAAATGATTCTCTGGCGGATGCTGTTGTGCCGGAGAAGGTAACGCTGTTATACGGAAGAGATTATATCGAGGAAGAGGTGCTGGGACTGCATTTCCAGATCTCACCATTCTCATTTTTCCAGACAAATACAAAGAGTGCGGAACGACTGTACAGCAAAGCCCGTGAATATGCCGGAGATACCAAGGACAAGCTGATCTTCGACTTATATAGCGGAACCGGAACGATCGCCCAGATGTTATCACCGGTTGCCTCCAAGGTTATCGGCGTAGAGATCGTGGAAGAAGCAGTCGAAGCCGCAAGAGAAAATGCAAAGAGCAACGGACTTGATAACTGCGAATTCATCGCAGGCGATGTCTTAAAGGTCATCGACACGATTGAGGAAAAACCGGATCTTATCATCCTCGATCCACCGAGAGATGGCATCAATCCAAAGGCTCTCCTTAAGATCATCAACTACGGTGTAGATGAGATCGTCTATATCAGCTGCAAGCCAACCTCCCTCGCAAGAGATCTTGTGACCTTGCAGGAGCATGGATATTATGTGAAAAAGGCATGTGCAGTGGATCAGTTTGTGAATACCGGGCATGTAGAGTGCGTGACATTGCTCCAAAGGAAAAATACCTGAAACTCCTTGAATTTAGGCACTTTGAGCGACATGTCCTGTTTTCACAAAGTGACCGAAAAGAGAAGAAAAAGGCAATTTCCAACGGAGTAAATGTCCAAGTGGTTGTGAAGGTGTAGTTCGGAAACACAAAAATCTATCGTTCATATTTCATCAATAATAACTAACAATTCAATAAGGTAACAAAGAGGTTTGAGCCGCTTATTTTCAAGTGATTTTGAAAATAAGCGGCTCGTTTTGTTTTGACAGAGATTATCTGGCAAACAGTATTTTTTAGGAGGTAATTGAATTTATGAAGAAAAAGGAAGAATTGTATTCTTGTTCGCAACAAGACCACAATGCAATGGCTGAAACGGATATAAAGATGGTTCCCATTGCGGATTTACACGACTTTGAGGGGCATCCCTTTAAGGTAGAAAATGATATGGCACTTTTTGAGCTGATGCAGAGTATTGAAAAAGAGGGTGTCATTGTTCCAGCATTGGCAAGACCGAGAGCAGAAGGCGGCTATGAGCTGATTGCCGGGCATAGAAGAAAGGCTGCCAGTAAATGGGCAGGTCTTGATGTAATGCCTGTGGTAATCAGAGAACTTGATGATAATCAGGCAGTTATAGCTATGGTAGACAGTAACCTGCAAAGAGAACATTTGAAACCAAGTGAAAAGGCATTTGCTTATAAGATGAAGCTTGATGCGATGAAGAGGCAGGGGGCGAGGACTGATTTAACTTTTTGCCAAGTTGGCGAAAAGTTAGAAAATCCTACATTACAAACGCATTCATTGGCTGGTGGATATGATGCTGATGGAAAATGGATGTTGTTGCAAGATAAAAGCGTCGAAGATGCAATTATAAGAAGTAATCAATCATTGGCAATGCAGACAGGAGAAAGTCAAAGGCAAATATCACGTTATATTCGTCTTACCAATCTCATCCCTAAGCTTCTTGATATGGTAGATGATGGAAAGATTGCTTTTACCATTGCGGTGGAACTTTCCTATCTGACAGAGGAACAGCAGTATGAACTTTATGAAGTTATGGATATGGAGCAATGCACACCGTCATTATCTCAGGCTAATCGTATAAAGCGAATGAGTCAGTATGGAGAGCTGGATATGGATGTAATGTTTCTCATATTAGAGCAGGAAAAGCCAAACCAGAGAGAACAGATTAAATTGCGTGCAGATGCTGTGGAGAAGTATTTTCCGGAAGGATATACACATAAGCAGAAAACAGCGTTGATTGAACAGCTTTTAAAGGAATGGCATGAAAAACAGCAACTTGATAAAACAAAGGGTATTGGTACCAGCCGGGGTAAAGTAAGATAGGAGGTCGTTAAGATGAGCAATGAATTATCTATATTTGAAGCTATGGGCGGAACATACAGAACGGTGGATGGCATTTTGTATCCCAATATTAGTGAGTGTTCGGATAATACTTTATCCGTCACAATCACTGATGTGGGAAAATATGGTCTGATTTGGATTTCTTATATGAAAGAAAATCATATAGACCGATACCGCCACCATATCCGTATGGGGCAGCTTCATCGTAAGGCACAGGAAGTAAATGAGCAGGTTTATGAGATGTTGGATTCAATTATGAATAGGTATTTGGCATCACATAAACCGAAAGACACTAACTCCACAATGGAAATGTGGAAATTAAGAGAGCAGGCTAAACAGCTTGCGGAGGAGGTTATTTATGGAGAGATTGTATACCAGTATCACTAACAAGGAACAGAACAACAATTATTTGCAGACCGGAAGAACGGGAGAAAGAGAGGATTTTATGAGAGAGAATTTATTTATGACTGAAACATTTGAGGCACCTGTTAGGATTGCACTGGATCACGGCTGGAGTTCCATTAAGGGCGAGCATACTTTTATGGAAACTTCGGTGGTGCCTGTAGAATATACGCCACTGACCAATCACGGACTTTTGGAATATAAGGGTAAGAAGTATATTGTGGGTCAGGGCAGACTTGGAAAGCAGGCAACTAAGACCGAGAATGAGAATTACTTTTTGCTGACCTTGGCAGGGATTGCCAAGGAGCTTAAGTATCAGGGTAAGGCACAGGCAGAGCATGTGGAACTGTATGCAGGTGTGCCACTTACCCTGTTTGGTGCGGAGCGTAAGGAGTTTCGTGATTATCTATGGCATAAGGAACGCATTTCTTTTAACTTTGAGGGAGTGCATTATTCTTTTTATATGGATAAGGTTAAGATTTATGCCCAGTGTTATGCGGCTATTGCAAACCGTATGGGAGATATGGACAGACTCAGATGTGTGGATTTGGGTTCTTGGACACTGGATGTGCTTAGTGTCAGAGATAAAATTCCTATGGATAAGGACGCTTACACCTATGAGCTGGGACTGATTACCACCATTGAGCGTATTAAAAAGGATGCCTTACCTACACTTCGCTGTGAAATTCCGGAGGATGATATTATTGATGTTATCCGTGGAAAACAGTCCAATGTAAATGCTGATTTTATTCCATTTATTGAAAAGGGATTGCAGCAGTATGCTGACGATGTGGAAGCAAAGCTTCGTGAGATTAAGGTAGACCTTGCCCATGAGAATATTGTGTATGTGGGCGGTGGTGCATGTGTGATGAAGCGTTTTGGTAGAACAAAGGGTAGAAATATCCAGTATGTAACGGATGTGAAGGCAAATGCAATTGGTTATCGTTATCTTGCTGATAATCTGGGATAGGAGGTACCTATGGGAAATTCAATATCCTTTCGGCTAAATCCGAAATGTGCAAGTGACAGAAAAATCCTTGCATGGCTGGAAGAAAAATCCAGCCAGCCGGGATATATGAATCAGACAGAGCTCATCAAGCAGGCATTAATTACTGCTATGGTGCAGGAGGAAAAAGGTGTCAAAGAAAAGGAAGCTACCCAGTGGATGGACGAAGCAATTCATAAAGCAGCGGAGGAATTTGCAAAGGTTGTGCAGGAAACATCACAGAATGTGGCAAATAATACCTTTGCAGGAGTGATGGGAGCCATGATGCAACAGATGAATATGGGTACCATGAATTTGATGCAGGGGACACAGCCTTTAACCGGAGGATATATGAATTCTAATGTTATCGGTATGAAAGTACCAGTGAATGGTATGTCAACTAATGTTCCCAACATGGTGTCATCTACGACTGAGACACAGGTGCCTGATGATGAGTTGAAAACAGATGATTTCAATGGTATGGATAATGACACGAAGAGTAAGCTGGGTAATCTGTTTGATATGGATGATGATTAAGACGGACAGCGTAAGAAAAGAGCGTATGACGGACTGTCTTACAAAAAGGTGCGATGTAATACACATTTGCCTTATTTGTAGAACAGACCTTTTTCTATGGGAAAAAGTGTCATATGAGTTTCTTACGGAGCCGGCTAAGCCTTCGGCATAAAATAAAGTCTGCTTGCAGGCTTTATTTTTTTGACCGCAAGGCGAAAGAAGCTGGGGCTTGGGGATGCCAAATCCCCAACAAGTTCCTGCCCGTGTATATACAGGGCGGAACTTGCTCTACCTTATGCGACGTATCCGGAGCTTGTGCCGACTTAGGTCGGCACGCATCAGTGGAAATAGGATTTCTTTTAGAAATGATGCGCAGAGCTGTAGCAGGATTTCATATGGAAAGCGTGTTTGGTGGATTTTCTGTAAGACGGGTGTATGACAGATTTCTATATAACCGGCGAGCAGATATATGCGCGGGCAACGAGCCAAGCGAGAATGCTTGCATTCTCATTTGGCGACTGCCGCGACAGCGAACAGTTTACTGTGAGCTTGCGAGCCGCTAGAAATTTCAGTAGGAGATATTCACGAGCCGTGCGAGTGTATCCGTGAGCGACCATAGGGGAGTGAGCGTAGACCAGAGGGAGGAGCGAAAGCGACGGCGAAAAGCATCTGCCGTATACGGCAGCATTATTATTTCTACAGGAGTAGCAATTAACAATATAACAGTTTTAGGACATGAGAAGCAGGTGAGAAATTGCCTGCTTTTTGTTTTGTCAGATTGGAGGTTTTGTATGGGAAAGACAGATAAAAAGAAAGAGAATATGGCTTTAATGTCTATGCGTATTTCCGCAGAGGATAAGGAACTGATTGAGGAAAAAGCGAGAAAAACCGGGCTTACCACTTCAGAATATATGAGACGATGTGCTTTGGGCAGGAAACTGCCTTGCTATGGAGATACCGGTCTTTTAAGGGAGTATTCCATGCAGCTTGGAAAGATTGGCTCGAATCTGAATCAGATAGCAAAGCATTTGAATGGTGGTGGCGATTTTTGCAGCGTTTATTATGAAGTAAAGGAAGCCGTAAGGGAGCTGCTTGATTTGAAGTTTAAGATTCTGCCGGCATTGGAAGATGTGGCTTGTGGTAAAAAACGCAGGCGTAAAAGCGGAAAGGATGGTGAGAGCTAATGGCGATATTGAAGCATATTTCAGTAAAGAACAGATTTTATTCTGATGCAGTGGAGTATCTGACCTGTCAGTTTGATGAATATACTAATAAGCCCATTCTGGATGGAAAGGGCAGGATTATGGAGCGTGAAAACTATCTGATTGATGGCGTGAATTGTGATGTGGACAGTTTTGGTGCAGAGTGTATTGAAACCAACAGATTTTATGGAAAGAACAATTCTGTGAATGATGTAAAGGCACATCATTATATTATCAGCTTTGAACCGGAGGATGATATTACAATGGAACAGGCAATGGAGTTTGGAAAGAAGTGGCTTGCAGAGTTTGCTCCGGGGCATCAGGCAGTAGTTGCAGTGCATCCAGACGGTCATAATAACAGCCGGAATATGCACATTCACATGGTTATTAATTCCGTGCGGAAATTCCCCGGCAGGAAAAGCATATGGCACGATAAACCATGCGAGTGGAAGCAGTGCTGTAAGCATAAAAGCACTGGTAAGATGATGTATCATGCAAAAAAGTGGGTAATGGATAAGTGTATCCGTCTGGGATTGGGGCAGGCGGATTTACTTGCCAGAAAGCATAAGGATAATTACTGGGTGGAAAAACGCCTTATGGATAAGAATGCATCAGACGGTGTGGGAGTTACTTCCGACCGGGAACTTATAAGAAATACCATTGACAAGATTCTGCCGACGGTAAATTCATTTGAACAGCTGATAGAGTATCTGCGTGCAATTTACCACTGGACGATTAGAGTTACGAATAAAACTGTGACTTTTGCCATGCCGGATATGAAGAAAGGAATCCGAGGTAATAAGCTGGGAGAAGGGTACGGAAAGGCAGAGCTTGCGGACAGGATTAGAGGTTTTGTTGCAGAAAGGGAAGCAAAAGACCTTGCCATGAAGCAGATGGAAGCAGAGATTGAGGCATTGATTCAGTCAGAGCAGGAGAAGAAGCGAAAACAGGCAGAAGAACTGAAAAAGAGGGAAGGGATATCAGCCATAAGAAATCGTGTGGCTGAACGCAATAGCCGTAGATTCAATCTTTATCTGGATGAAATGGACAGAAAAGAGTGGAATAATGCTTATCTGGACTATCTGGAAGGTCAGGAAATAGTGGACTGGAAAACAGCTACAGCAGAAATGATTTCTACACCGATTATGACCAGAGTGGAATTTGAAGCAATGCAGGAAAAGCAGGCTAAGAGAGAAGAGGCTGTTTCATCATATACGGAGACTCCTGTTATTGACGAAGTGGTTGCGGAGAATGAAGAATCTGTGGTTGAGATAAATGATATAAGTGTGGAAGAAGTTGTTGCTGATTTTTATGAAACGGATGCAGTGTCACAGGAATCGAAGGCTGAGGAGCAAATCGTGGATGTTGTAGTAAAAGCAGAGAAATCTGAGCAGATTGATTACACTGAACTTTCTTTGGAGGAGCGTGCAAGAATCCTTCCCGCACCTACGGATGATTTTGAAGCAGAGTTTAAAGCATTTAAAGAACGTTTGGGTTATGTGGGTGCTAAGCTTGCAAGTATTCAGTACAAGATGGAAATTTATGATGAGTTTCGGGAAGAGTATGATTACCGCAATCGTTGTCATAAGGTCGAGGAAGCCAGAACTGTAGATAGAAGCAGAGGAGCGAGATAATCGCTCCTAACCCTTGTTAGAGGATGGTAAATTGATAGGATTTCAGATTGTGAATAGCAGATATTATGTTATAATAAATATGAGTATGTGGAAATTCATGCTTAATTAATTTGAAGTTTCATGATTGTATGGGGGGAAAAAGAAATGACTATAGAAGAATTCAGAGAGAAGGTTAAGGATGAAGAATATGCACCTGGATGGGATGCCATTGAGGAAGCATTTGCTAAATGTTATCCTGGTCAGGAGCCAAATCATTATGGAACTAATATTGAGGCAAGAGCAATGTTTGGCGGTTCGGAATATATTGATGGATATTCAATTTACAAGTCGCCACATGGACACCGGCATATTGTAACCTTTGGCATGACAGAGCTTTATGTTGATGAGGAAGCTTTTGGTGGAAAATATAGTCGCTGGGGGTACGAGATGACTTTTAAACTGAAAGCGGATAATGATGATGATTGTATGTGGGCGATAAATTTCCTTGGAAATCTTGGAAGATACACCTATACAAAGGAAAGCTGGTTTGAGCCCGGACATTTTATGTCAAATATGGGAACCCCTATAAAAGTAGGTGCAGACTCACTGATTACAGCCATCCTTGCAGTAGAGGATACAGAGGTGCCGGGAATTGATACAATATATGGTCGCGTTGATTTCCTACAATTCGTAGGTATAACCAGTGAAGAGTATGAAATGCTTAAGGCAGATCCGACTAAAGTTAAGCCGCTTGTTGATGCCATGAAAAAGGATAATCCTTACCTTGTGACAGATTTAGGAAGAAAGAAATCTTACCTAGTATAATTTTGTATATGATAGATCTGCTGTAAAAATGATGTGAACATTATGAAACGTGCAATAGCAGGTCATTTATGAAAAGTTATCGGTAAATGAAAGGGGTACATTATGTCTGCTGATTATGAAAGAAAACTACATAGAGCAGTTGCCCAATTTGTCAAAGAAGCAGATAAAAAATATCCCAACTGGAGCGAAAGAAATGATAACGGGGAATGGGGAATCGGATTAGATAAATTTGATGATATGTATAAGGTTATTCTCGAAATAATAGAATATACATCCTGCGATGAGGCTACGGAGCAAATGCTTGATGATATCTTGTTTGGAATTGCTAGAGATAATGAATGCAGTCGTATTATAGAGGTGTTATTAAAATATCCTGATTGGTATGCTTTACTGTGTGAAAAGGTGCTGTTTACTGAATATATAGGGTCATACCTGCCGGTAATTTTGCTGATGATGAAGCCTCTGATGAATTTTTATCAATTGGAACAAAAGATATTAGTAAGCTAGTTGAGTTGTGTGATATGTACCAACAAAAATGTCCGAATGAATATAAGCTGGAGTTTGATGTTGCAACTCATAAATTTGATGCGTCCTATCGTTATGATGACTATACCAAAAGTGGAATATCCCCTGTGTCAGAATTGATGAGCTGGTATGGAGAAATTAAAGAAAGTATGTAGCACGTGACATTTTGAAGTTTATATATTGAGCCTGTGCCAAAGAAATGTGATAGGAGAAAGAAGAAATTGATTCAACATACATATGATGTGCAAACCTTTGATGATGGAAACAAAATAATTCGCCCTGCTCTTTCGAATGAGTATGAAGCACTGCTTGGCTGTCTTATTGATTTTCCGGATTTGATGGAAAGAAGTGTAGACATAGTGATTGACGGTGAAGCTGAAATATATAATACGGCTGGAAATGTTTTTTCTGCGGACATAGAAAAGGAAATTACCGTTATAACATGTTATTTGGTTGACGATTACGAGCCTCTTTGCGTAAGTACCGAAGATCTTAAGAAGCTTCTTTATGAATGGAATAATATCCGGAGATTTAAAAAATCTCATAGTAAACTATATGATATTTTGCTGGCAGAGCTTGAGGCTGGAAATACAATACGTGAAACCTATAGAGGTCGTTTCAGTGATAGTGATGAAACAACATTTATTTTTCTAAATAAGACACTAAAGACGAAGGTTAGGACGGATATCCCGGGTATAACTTATATGGAAGTAAATGACCCGCATTATTGGAATGCAGAATATGATGACAAAGAGAATAGACTTTAGAAAATAACTTGCACAGGAAATTCGCAAAAGTATAGATTGCTTTTTTGAAGCACAGAAATGTCCAAATGGTATTGGAAAGCCGTTTATTTGTGTAAGAATTGGTGAGTTTTTTTGAACAGAATAATGATAGAAAGTAGTAAGTGAGATTATGAACACAATTAACAAGAGTATAAAAGATGCCCTGTTTAGAGCCTATAACACAAGAAACAGAAACAACAAAAATCAGAAACGTTTTGATGTGATATTTGGAACAATATTTTTTTTGTGTCTCATTTTGACTATAGCTGCATTTGGCTTGATGGGAGCGAACGTAAAAGCAGGAGTTATCATGCTCCTTGTAATTTTTTTATGCTTTGGAGCAGCTGTTACATATGCTTTGCTAAGGAAAAAACGTATTATGAAGCTGCTGTATTCGGTGCCTGTGGGAGCGGAAAATATAGAAAAGATAGATGTTAAACAGGTAGAGATTCTGAATCAACTGTACGAGGAATCTGCACTTACTATTGGAATGGAAGCTATTCCGGATGAAGAATTTTTCAATATTCTGTACAACTGGTTAATCGGCATGAATGCATTGCCGGAAGGCAAACTTAAACTGTATTACCTTACAGGAAAGCTGTGGAATCAGCGATTTGCCTGCAAAGTAAATGATGATACGCAGATTTTATGTATCGCTATGGGCGATCTGAATATCAATGCAGAAAATACGGAGCAGTTTTCGTATGAGCATATGGTGTTTGGAAGATATTTGGACGACATAGTTACAGGGGGTTAAATCTATCAATTTGAATATTCATTATTCAGCACCCGATTGGGTGTGGGATAAGTTGTAATAGGTATATTGGAGTGGAAAGGGAATTTAAGTATAGAATGAAATTCATAAAAAAGCATCCGTATTTATTTTGGCAATACATTGGTTTTTTCATATTGGCGGTTGATTGTCTGTATGTTTGGTTTAATTTGGAAAATGAGCAGGTAAGCTATGCATTTATTGTACTTTCGGCAATGCTTGCCTTTGCGATTATAACTCTGTCGCCTTTTGTAATTAAATGCAGGAAAAAAATGAAAGACCCTGCAGAGATAGAAGAATCCTATCGGTACAAATACATCGAAGAATGGTATATACATATATATGGCTCGGCAAAAGGTGTGGCTGTTATTATAACTATGATCGTTTTGTTTATTGGTGGTACGTGTGTCCTGACATACTTCGGTTTACCTTTTTTGGCATTTTTATTGTTTTATGTCGATGTCTGGATTTACTGTCTGTGGAAAAACCACGTAAAGCGCACATTTTACAAAGTACCAGATGGTGCAAAACGGTGTGAGCTTATTTATGTGAAGGATATAGCATTTCTTGATTTGCTCAATTCCCAGACTGCACTTTGCTACTTTTCAAAGCCAAGTGACGAGATGCTTGATTTTTTATATAACCGATTTTATAGTGAAACATTAAATCAGAAGCGCTTGCTTATGAATGAGCATCTGAAAATTTATGTGGTAAATGGCAGGGTTTTTAATGAAAAGTACGGCATTTCCAAATATGACTTACCGATGTCGGATGAAGAATGTCTGCTTTGTATTCTGCCTGACGAACTGAACCCTGAGGTTATGAGTAGCAAGGAAGTTGCATTAAGAGATTATGAGATTGGTGGGGGTCTGTTTTCTGAGTATGTAGAGAACTGTCCGGAGTTGATGTAGTTGTGAAGATGAAGAGGATACAAAAATGAATGATAATTCTTTGAAATTACCCAAATTTAAATATCATCCTAATGTTTACGATAAAGAAAAAGTTTTAGATGCAGTTCAGTTCGATAATAATGTATGCCAGTGTTGTGGCAACAAAACAGATGTGTATGTGTCAACTATGTACTGCAGTGGAGAAGTGGATTGTATTTGCATGGAATGTGTGGCAAATGGTAAGGCAGCAGAAAAGTATGATGGTGAATTTATCCAATACGCAGAGGAAATATCAGATGAGGAGAAAAGGACTGAATTGTTTAGGCGAACACCGGGATATTGTTCTTGGCAAGGCGAATATTGGTTGGCATGTTGCGATGACTATTGTGAGTATTTAGGTGATGTAGGATATGCGGAATTAAAAGAGATGAATTTAGTAAGTATTATTGAAGAATACAAAAAAGTAGAGGGAATGGACTTTGATAATGAAATGTTAGAAAAGGGCGGTTCCCTGGCTGGATATTTGTTCAGATGTATTCATTGTGGAAAATTTAGATTGAATGTTGATTGTGATTAAGGGAAGCAATGGAGTTAGGTAAGAATGACAAAAAAGGGTGCGTGACTATGCTTAGAATAAAAGATGAATTCCTAAAAGGGGTGTCATTGACTCCTGCATTCATCATAGAACCGACGGATGAAGAATATGAGAATTCAGAGAATTTGTTCGGATTCGATGAAGCAGAATTTTATGAAAAGATAAAATTTACAAGTTTTGAGGATAGAATATCTGTAATTGATGTGTTAAAATAAGGGAAAATGAAATTTCCTTTATTCAGGTTATTAAAGCTTGGAAATGGAATTAAGCAGGAGGAATGTTTTATGCCATACTTAATTGTAGCAGTTGTAGTAGTTATTTTTATTGCCGTAGTTTTTATAGTGGCAGGAAAAGACAGTAAAGAACGCATAGATATGGTTTCTAAATTAACAGAGGAGCAGAGAAATATTTTAATGTCAACAGAAGTGAATTTTGTTGAGAAAAATGCATGGGTACAAAAAGCAATGGTAGCGAAAATGAAGGATAAAGGAAATAAAATAGACATAAGGCTATTATGGTTTAACGAGGTACTGCAAAATAATGAATATAATAAAATTACAATTGCAGATGTAGCAATAACAAAATCAGAACAGGAAGAACACAACGTAAAGGAAGGCGATTTTGTAAAATTCTATTTTGCACCGGAAAAAAGTATAGGCAGGACAAAAATAATATGGGAGTAGGCTTTAATTTATACGAAAGTGAATGCTCCGCATTATTGGAATACAGAATATGATGACAAAGGGAACAGACTTTGTCTTACTTGGTAAGGGAAAGCTGAAATTCTAAATTTGCTGAAGGGGCAATTATGATTTTTGAAGATGCATTTACAGAAAAACAATCAGAAATAATATCAATGTTTTTAGAGGTTATAGGTGATAATGTAGATACAATATATGTTTTCATTCAATCGGATGAATGGTCAGCAATGGAAACATGTGCCTTCGGAGTAAAAGGCTCAATACTTGGTAATCTTGAAGCGGGTATATCGGATAAAGATATATTAGAGATATTTGATGTGATAGAGGATGAAATTATACCTGAACTTGAAGATATATGTAAAGAATACGATATGCCTATGCCTCAAGAATTTAGGTATGTATATAATGTTGCTTCCGGTGCATTTGATTCAAATTATAGATATGGGGAAGAATTGAGTGCACTTGAAGATTATGATCCAGGAATAGAAGCCCAGAAGTGGATAGATTCGTTTAAAGTATGATTAAATAAGCACGCATTTATTTGAGGTTGATAAATCGTGGAAAATTGAAAGGATACAGAGAAATGAGATGGATTGCCCTAAAATGAGTGTGGGGCAATCCACCTTTCGAATTATGATTGCGAATCCGCAATCATTTCCAAGGTTCCAATGTTTTTAATAAAATCTCTCTCCACCGGAGAAAGGCTATCCTCCAGTCGGTTTTTATATTTATCATATTCAGCATGAGCCTTTTCGATAGCCTGTTTATGGCTGACATGACCGCTGGTGGTAAGTATATCCCTTCTGGTCATTTTCAAGTAATCGTCAATGGTTTCCAGCCAGTCCTTCATATACATAGGCTCCTGATTAAGGGCATGGACTTCGGCAATGTCAAGGTACGCAGTAACGATTTTGTTTAGGGCATCCAGTTCTGCTTCCGAGAGATAGTTTTTGGCAACTTCCACATCAGAACGATGTATGGTATCACCACTCCATGAAGTAAGTCCCATATTTTCCTTTTCTGCATCAGCACGCTGATAGATTACTTCAGCAGCGGTGTGTTTGTGGGCTGCCCAGTGCATTTTGTTCTGAACTTGCTTGAAAAATTGGACAGAGGCTTCAGCATGAGGATCATAATCGATACTGGTCGCATAGATTTCTAACACTTTTCTCCAAAATACTTTTTCAGAAGAACGGATGTCTCTGATACGGGCAAGCAGTTCATCAAAGTAATTGCCGCCACCCAATCGTTTTAAGCGATCATCATCCAGAGCAAATCCTTTTTTCATATATTCCTTTAAAATTCCCATAGCCCAGATACGAAACTGTGTACCACGATGGGATTTTACACGGTATCCAACGGAGATGATGACATCAAGGTTATAGTGATCTACATTGTAGATTTTACCGTCTGCGGCAGTTGTTGCAAAATTTGCAACAACTGAATTTCGCTGTAATTCCCCTTCTTCAAAGATTTTTTTGATGTGGCGGGATATGGTTGATTTATCACGCTGAAACAATTCAGCCATCTGGTCAAGTGACAGCCATACTGTATCATCTTCAAAAGTTGTCTCTATCTTGGTCAGTCCGTCTTCGGTTGTGTACATAATGATATTTGAGTTATTCATAGACTTAATCCTCCTTTTTCTTCGCCCTGCTCTTATACACATTGTACTGGTTCTTGCATTGAGGAGAGCAGAATTCCATATTGCTTCTGGTTGCTACAAAGGCACTGCCACAGTGCTTGCATACTTTCAGAGTAGAGTTATCATCGGTAAGCATAAATGAAAACATCATTTGGATACCAAGCAGTAATGAGTGGAATTCCCACACAATAGTAGGTTTGTCCAGCAGTTCTATGTGATAAGTTGGTGCAATACCGCCAAATACAGCCATTCCCTGTCGGTACAGATTTCTTTCGTTTTCATCTAACCGGTCATAATCCTGATAATACAGAAAACTTGAGAAAAAGGTAAATGCCCAATCTCTGAATACTGTCACAAGCCAGTCATAGCGTTCTGCATATTCTTTCTGAAAGCTCATAAGAACTGCCTGCGGTTTGTTCTTCATCGCCATAATCAATGCAATCATTTCCGAACTGTCAGTACTCCATGAAGATTCAACACCATGCTTTACAAAATCAATATTATCAAAAGGAAAAAAGTAGGACAGGTACTTTTCTGTGCTAAGACTTTCTTCCCTGATAAAATGGTTCTTTGGTAAATATACTGCTTCATATGTAATAAACTCCGGTGTGGTAGGTAATGCGGTCATAAGTCCGAGCAAACCATAATTGCAGGCAAAATCAATAATAGAAGCCTGAAGGGATTCTTTCGGTTCTTCCTTCATGGCAAGAGTGCCTATGTTAATGGCAGCCAGAACCATATCCTGATATTCTTTAACCGGATTGTAAAGGGATGGCTTTGCATCCTCTGTGGGAGTGATATAGAGAGTTCCATTGTCTGCCTTTTTCCATTCGTATTTATCATATTTTACCCAGTTGGAACTGGAGTTTGCAAATAAATTCATCATATACTTCCTCGTTTCTATATAAAAGTAATTGAATAAAATTCAAAACTATTACTATCATAGCACAGATAAAGGGAAATGTAATTACTTTATTTCTATTCTGTGGCTTTTCTTATAATAGATTAGCAGTTGGTCTGATTTGTTATGCTTTTCTGGTACTGCTTTAATACCTTTCTTGCCAGCACACCGATTTCACGGATAATCTTTTCCTTTTCTTTTTTAGCTTTTCTTTGTATGTCAGGTATTTTCTCTTTGTACTTTTCCATAAATTCCTGTTCTGTTGTCCATAGAGGGATATCAAATTCTTGTCGTTCTAAAAGCACCGCAATTACCTTTTTGGTTATCTGACCTAAGATGGTATTTCTCACACCTCTGATATTACGGTCAGTCTGTCCCAACAGATTTCCAACATAAAGAGTGCTGTAATCTCGAATATACAGATAATAGATAAGCTCTTTGTAACTGTCTTTCAAGTCATAAATAATCTTGGAATAATCCTCATCCGTAAGAAATTCATGCATTTCAAAGGGGCAGTCAAATATTACATCCAGAAAATCACCTTTCATCATCTGCCGCCAGTAGGTGTGGTGGATTGGATAGGGGATTACCACCGGATTCTTTGGAGCATCCTCTGTTAACCGGTTCATTTCCCTGCCTATTTCGTGATAGCGTTCCTTTCGTTCCCGGTTATCATCTAAGTGATCCCACTGCTTTATGACTTCCTTAAAATCTTCTTCGGTTCTCGCACCATCTTCCAGTCTTAAAAGAGCCTGTGCACGAAGCTCCCGTTTTAACATTGTGCGTGAGGCTGCTTCTGTAGCTTCTTCCTCCGGTACATCAGCATCCGGTTCAGGGTAAGCAGCCATTTCTAATTCTATTTCTGCAAGTGCAGCCTGCTCAATGATTCGTGCCTGTTCCATTTCTTCCATATACAGGAGCTCATCAGAGGCTATATTGTCTTCATTTTCTATTGATTCTTCGTAGTCTGGTTTCAATTTATATCATTCCTCATTGCATTATTTTCAAAAAGTTTCAAAAACACTTCCGCAAAACCACTTCTGTTTCTCCTATTAGTGAAAGGGTAATCTTTTTGAAATTAAAAAGATTACTTTGTGTGCTAGCTGATTCTTATAGAAGAATTATAACATAAAACAAACATATGTTCTACGACTTTTTATAAGAATTTTGGAGCATGCGTGCAGACTTGGAACGAAACAGTAGGAATTATGAAGGGAGGTTTTGCTATGGAATGGTGTCAGTTAGATGCAAAGAAATGTCTGGAATTCAGCAAGAAGATGGCAGTGATTAGAAAACTGGTTCGTCTTGGATTGATTTCAGAGAATGAATATATTCTGGCAAAGAATAAGATTATGAGTTCGTATCATATTCTGGAGTCGGAATATTTCAAATCCAATGCAGGAAATAAGGTTGCTTAGCAACCATAATCAGTATTGGGGAGATGGCGGAGTCTGTATATGCATGAAAATGTATATGCAGGCTCCTTTTGTATGTTCGTTCATATTTTCATTTTTTAGTATGCTTGGTATGAAGGATAAACCAAGCACGGGTTTAAGAAGGAGGATTTTTATGGCAGAAGTAGAAGTTATCAAGGCGGTGGAGGGTCCTATACTCCGCAAGAGAGATTATGAGGGTAAACCACTTGTTATTACAAGACAGAGAGTTGCGGCATATGTCCGTGTAAGTACGGATGGTGACGAGCAGCTTGAGAGTTTCCAGTCCCAAAAGCAGTATTATCAGGACAAGATATCAGAAAACCGGGACTGGGTTATGGTGGGTATTTATGCAGATGAAGCCATTACTGGAACAAAGGTGGACAAGCGTGAGCAGTTCCAGAGGATGATACAGGATTGTATGGATGGAAAGATTGATGTGATTATGACAAAATCAGTATCACGATTTTCCAGAAATACGGTTGATATCCTGCAGTATGTGCGCCTTTTAAAGGAAAGAGGTATTGCAGTGATTTTTGAAAAAGAGAATATCAATACCTTGACGGAACAGGGAGAAATGATGCTTACACTTATGGGAACGCTGGCTCAGAATGAAGTGGAATCCACATCAAAAAATGTGAAGCTGGGCATTAAGATGAAGATGAAGCGTGGAGAACTGATGGGCTTTAACGGTTGTCTTGGTTATGATTATCATCCGGAGGATAAGACAATTACAGTTAATGAAGCAGAGGCAGAAACCGTGCGATTGATTTTTGAACTGTATTTGCAAGGATATGGAACTTATACCATAGCAAAGCGTCTGGAGGCACTGGGGAAACTCAATAAAAAAGGTGTGGCAAAATGGACGGACAGTGGTGTGAGGGGCATTATCAAGAATGAGAAGTATAAAGGTGATTTGCTTTTGCAGAAAACCATTACCACTGATCCGATTTCCAAGAGGCGAATCGAGAATTTTGGTGAAGAGGAGCAGTATTATGTTCGTGACCATCATGAGCCTATTGTAAGCAGAGAGGTGTGGGAACAGGCAAAAGAAATTCGCTTATCCCGCAACCATCAGTCAGATAAAAAGGCAGATGGAAAGAGAGAAAAGTATACGAAAAAGTATGCATTTTCCAGTATGTGTGAGTGCGGTTTCTGTGGTACGAAGCTGACCAGACGTACCCTTCATAGCAGCTCCAAGTATGAAACACCGGTCTGGTATTGCAGAAATGCAGCCAATAGAGGTAAGCATAACTGCCCTAATAGTAAATCCGTTCATGAATCTATATTGGAAAATGCTTTCCTTGAGGCATATAAGCTGTTGGCAGGAAGCTTTGATGATGTAATTGATTCTGTGATTGGAACGATTGAAAGCATTGGTGCGAATAATGATGATATTGCAAGACTCAAAAAAGAGCAGAAAACTCTTGATAATCTGGAGCAGCGAAGAAAGAAACTTACGGATATATACCTTGATGATGGTCTTACCAAAGAGGCATATGATGAAAAGTATGAAGAGCTTACCGTGAAAATTCAGAAGTCGAAGGACTCTATAGAACTCCTTCAGAATAATGTTTCCAATCAGAAGGATGTGGGCAAGAGAATGGCTTCTCTTAAGAAAGCACTTGCTGATGGTGATATTCTGGATGAGTTTGACAGAGTAGTATTTGAAAGTATTGTGGAAAAGGTCATCGTGGGAGAGACAAACGAAGATGGCACAGTAGATCCTTACAAGCTGACTTTTGTTATGAAAGGGAATGGGAACAGTGTTGTTCCTAATGCGAAGGAGTGGTTTAAGGCTGAAAAAAGTGCAATACAGCCGGCGTAGATTGTGGTATACTAAGGTAACAAGGCACTTGTTTCTATATGGTAGGGACAGGTGCCCTGATATAAAAACATTCATAAGGAGGGCTTGATTATGGCTAATCAGACACAAATTTTGAATGTTAGTGATGAGATGAAATTAAACGATAATGTGCAGATGAAAAATGTGAAAGAACAGGAAGAAAATATGTATTCTTCTTCATCAGACACTACTGAAGAATTGTGTTCTTCTTCGACAACCGATGCATGTGGAGACAGTCTGCTTGCTGTCGAAGAAACCTTGATTTTATGCGGGTTAGAGGGCGATTTTAGAGGAAACATATCTATAAAATTTTGATAAAAATATGTGCATGAAGTTAGAAAATAGAATAGGGTGTTAAAAATAAATACCTTTTGGCGAGGTTAGTTGACTGTTCGCTGAAAGGTATTTTTTATTAGAAGGAGTGCGCGGGGAGGTAGTGGGTTGTACGCCGAAATTTATGTAGAATTTTGTTGATATTCGGCGCTTTAACGCTTATAATATTAGTATGGTAAAATAGTTACTTTTGTATGATTCGATGGAGTGAATAGTATGGAGTATATGACAATCAAAGAAGCAGCAGAAAAATGGAATCTTTCAGTGAGGAGAGTGCAGACAATTTGTAACGAGGGAATGGTGCCGGGAGTAATGAAATTTGGGCATTCTTGGGCGATACCGAAAGATGCTGAGAAACCGGTGGATAAGAGAATTAAGTCTGGGAAATACATTAAAGAGAAGTAATTAAAATAAGAAGGTTTGTAAAGGACAGATAATATATTGAGTAAGTTTGGAAAATATAGAAAGATAGTAATGATGGAGTAAGGTATGAGCAAAGAAATTGAAGTATATAATACATACCGTATTCAAATCAATTGAATCTTTAGGTGGAAGTATTAATAGTGATTTGTCTGTGAAAATTAGAGATGATATTGTTAGATTTCGTATGGTTGAGAGTCAAGACCAAGTAAAGCATGAAATGACTAAGCAAGAGGCACAGGAGCTCGTAAAGTATAATGATGATATCAAAAATCATAGATGGGCTTCAAAACCGCAAATTAGAAAATATGACAAGGTATATAATGGTAAACTTCGTATTGTGTTTGGGGAGCGAAGCTGCATTAGAGATAACGATTCTGAAAAATTAGAAGACAGACTGGGTGATATTTTGGTTACCCTGTATGAGAAAGCAGAAGAGAATAGAATTGTACGAGAAGCACGTGAAGAGGCAGAACGTAAGAGAGTTGAAGAAGCGAGACGCAGAGAAGAAAATAGACAAAGAAAAGAACAAGAAATTCGTCTTGTAAAAGAACTTGTAAACAAAGCTGAAGACTATAGAATTGCAAAGGAAATAAGAGAATATATTCAGGCTATGATAAGATAGTGGAAATGAAGATATTACTCCAGCGTGGATTGAATGGGCCCGGAAGAAAGCTGACTGGTATGATCCGTCTATAGCGACTGAGGATGAATATCTGGGAAAACGTCAGCACGAAAAAAATGCTGAAGAAAAGGAAAAATCTTTACAAGACAGTATCAGAAAGAGCTGGTATTGGTAAAAATGAATGGAGGCAATTTGATGGATAAAGATCCTTTTAAAGAGTATATAAAACAATCAGAACCGAATAAAAGAGACAAAGGTTACGCCTGGCATACAGCTATCGGACTTCAAGCAGTGGATGGATTAAAGACTTCGAAGTATTTGATTGATACTGCAATAAAGAATATTGAAGGTGATATTTCGATTGATGAAGCGCAGGAACTTCTCAATACGTACTATGAAGAAAATCCAAAAGCAGATACAGAAGACCGTACGGAAGAGGCCGACAAAGTTGCTGTTAGAATAGCAAAAATCTTATCGGAGAAAGCATTTAGTTTTACCCCGAATGAGTATATCTCTATTCATAAAAAGTTGTTTGCTGGGATTTATGGACATGCCGGAAAACTGAGAGATTATAATATTACAAAAAAGGAATGGGTGTTGAATGGAGCAACGGTTCTTTATGGAAGTGCATCAGAACTTCGCGCAACCTTGGACTATGATTTTGCAGAGGAAAAGAAATTTAGTTATAAAAACTTGAGCATGGAAGAAATTATTCATCACTTGGCAATCTTTATATCAAGATTATGGCAGATACATGTATTCGGAGAGGGAAACACACGAACTACAGCAGTATTTTTTATTAAGTATCTTAGAACGCTAGGATTTGATATAACCAATGATATTTTTGCGGAAAATGCTTGGTATTTTAGAAATGCACTTGTTAGGGCCAATTATAACGATTTGAAAAATGGTGTTCATGAGACAACTGAGTATTTGGAATTGTTTTTAAGAAATTTACTGTTGGATGAAAAGAATGAACTTCATAATCGTTCGATGCACATTAGTGGAAGGTTTAAAGAAACGGATTTTGAAAGTGCAAAAGCGGACATTGGGAATACGGAAGCGGACATTGAAAGTCAAAAAGCGAACATTCGAAATAAATTACTTGCTTTTTCGGATATGATTTCAGAAAAAACAATAAATCACACTTTTGAACTGTTTTCAAAATGTGGAAAAGAAGAATATTTCGGCAGAACGATTGTAGAAGATATTACCGGGTTAAAATCAACAAGAGCATCCGAGCTGATAAAACTGTTGGTTGATAGCAAGGTGATCGTATCCGTAACCGGACATGGAAAAGGGAAATACCGATTTCAATTATAGTGAACGTTAAAGGAGTGTTATATAGGAAGTGGCATGGTGATTCGATAGAAATGGAGGTACAGACTTGAAAGTACAGGAGGGATACCGACTTAGCAGCATTGTTCGCAGAGATTTTTGCCCTGCGTTACAAATAGATGCAGATTCCGAGCAGGTTGTAACTTCAATGCTGAATCAGAATTTTGTCCCCATCGTTGATGGCCGGAATGCTCTATGCGGGATTCTGATAAGGAAACGGTTGATTGAATTTCTGGCACAAGCTCGTGATAAAAAAGAATAAGTCCTGCATCTTTAGACGGTCTTAATACAGATGCGCATTCTCTTTTACTTTCTTTACTCCCTTTGATTTATAATTAAGGGCACATAAAGGGGTATAAAGGAGGATTGCAGTTATGGGAGTAGTGTTGTTAAAAAGGAAGTTGACTTCGTTTCAAATTATCATCCTCGGGTTTTCCGGTGTGATCCTTTTCGGCACCTTCCTTTTAATGTTGCCGTTTTCCAGCCGAAGCGGACTGGCAACGCCTTTCTCGGATGCATTGTTTACTTCTACCTCAGCAGTTTGTGTAACCGGACTCATTATACATGATACGGCAACATACTGGTCGGCCTTCGGCCAGTTTGTCATTTTACTATTGGTTCAGATTGGAGGCATGGGGGTTATTACCATAGCCGCATCCTTTGCAATGATTTCCGGTCGGAAGATTTCTTTGATGCAGCGCTGTACCATGCAGGAGGCGATTTCAGCGCCAAAGGTAGGGGGAATCGTTCGCTTGACTGGCTTTATCGTCAGGGTGACACTGGTGATGGAACTGCTGTGTGCAGCCGTGATGGCGCCGGTGTTTTGCCGTGATTTCGGGAAAAAGGGACTTTGGATGGCACTGTTTCATTCCGTGTCCGCTTTTTGTAACGCAGGCTTTGATCTATTGGGTGTGCGCACTCCCTTTTCCTCCCTGACCAGCTATGCAGCGAATCCAGTCATAAACTTTACGATTATGTTCTTAATTGTGTTTGGAGGCATTGGCTTTCTGACTTGGGATGATATTCGGACAAATCGATTGCATTTGCACAAATATCGGATGCAGAGTAAGGTGATTCTTTGTACCACAGCGGTTTTATTGATCGTTCCGGCAATGTACTTTTATTTTTTTGAGTTTGCTGATCTTACCCGAAAGGAACGGCTTTTATCTTCTCTTTTTCAAGCTGTAACACCACGAACAGCTGGCTTTAATACGGTGGAATTAACTGATTTGAGTGAGGCGGGACAATTTATCACCATTGCGCTGATGCTGATCGGCGGTAGTCCCGGGTCTACCGCAGGCGGTTTGAAAACAACAACCATTGCTGTTTTGCTTACTACTGCGATTTCTACCTTTCGGCGCAGAGAAAATGCCAACCTCTTTGGACGTCGCATTGATGATGATGTCGTAAAAAATGCAGCGACAATTTCGCTTATGTATATCACGCTATGTTGTACCGGTGGCCTTATCATCAGCGTTTCCGAAGGACTTCCCATGCTTACCTGCCTTTTTGAAACTGCCTCAGCTGTTGGCACAGTCGGCCTGTCCCTGGGAATTACGCCGGAACTGAATCTGCTCTCACGGAGTGTTTTGATTCTGCTGATGTTTTTTGGACGAGTCGGTGGCCTTACATTAATTTTTGCGGCCTTGTCCAGTGCACAAAAGAAAGTTTCAAAACTACCAAAGGAAAAAATAACAGTAGGATAAAGGAGACATTATGAAATCAATTCTTCTAATTGGTCTGGGGCGATTTGGAAAGCATATTGCCCTGCACTTAAATCATTTGGGTCATCAAGTGATGGCGGTAGATACTTCGGAGGAACGTGTAGAGGCTGTTCTGCCCCTTGTTACCAATGCACAGATTGGAGACAGTACGAATGCCGATTTCTTGGAATCTCTCGGTGTTCGCAACTATGATGTATGCATTGTGGCCATCGGCAACAACTTTCAAAGTTCATTGGAAACAACTTCTCTGCTCAGTGAATTGGGAGCGAGGTTTGTAGTTTCCAGAGCTGCAACTGATGTTCAGGAAAAATTTTTGCTGCGTAACGGTGCAAATGAAGTAGTCTACCCGGAAAAACAGCTCGCAAAGTGGACAGCAATCCGTTACAGTGCGGATCACATTCTCGATTACATAGAACTGGATGAAAATCATGCCATGTTTGAGATCCCCATTCCCAAAGATTGGGCGGACCATTCGATTGGAGAGCTGGATATTCGTAAAAAATTCAATATTAACATTATGGGAATCAAGAAAAGCGGCAAGCTGGAGTTATCTATTTCTTCAGACACAGTGCTGAAAGCAGGAGATACCATGTTGGCGTTGGGAAGTAACAGAAATTTGCAAAAGTGCTTTCATACTTGATTTTAAGAAAAATCAAAGGAATTGGGGGGGTGAATCCATGCAGGATGTTATTTTACTTGTAAGTACATCAGCCATATTTATTTTTGGGTATTTTCTGATGAATAAACTGGATGTTTTTCTGGAAAACAATTTTGAGCCGATTACCCAGAATCAAATCACACAAATAGTACTATGGAGGGATTCCAAAAAATCACCTGTCGTCGATTTTTTCATTGGATGCCTGAACAAATTTGCCGTGGATCAGTCGCAGATGTAGGTTTTGACGTTGTGTGTTATAATATTGAAAAATGGAATCGCTTTTACTTGAGTGACAGATAGGAGGGTTAAAATGGAACTGCCAAGACAAGATCCGGATCAGCTTCTTCGTGCGATCCGTAACGATGCATCCACTAAGAAAAGCGGAAAACTCAAAATCTTTTTCGGTTATGCCGCAGGTGTCGGAAAGACTTATGCCATGCTTCAGGCGGCTCATCAGGCTAAGGAGCGTGGCATCGATGTGGTTGCTGGATACATAGAACCCCATGCCCGACCCCAGACGATGGCACTTCTGGACGGCTTGGAGCAGCTTCCTGTGAAACAAGTTGCTTACGAAGGAATGACCCTTCGTGAATTTGATATTGATGCTGCGCTCAAGCGAAATCCCCAGCTCATACTGGTGGATGAGTTGGCCCATACCAACGCCGAAAGCAGTCGGCACACGAAGCGGTATCAGGATGTTCAGGAACTGCTAAATACTGGAATTGATGTCTATACGACTGTAAATGTCCAACATATTGAGAGTCTCAACGATACAGTAGCCTCTATCACCGGAATTCTTGTGCGGGAGCGCATTCCGGATTCCACCTTTGATCAAGCAGATCAGGTAGAACTGGTGGATATTGAGCCTGCGGAGTTGCTGGAACGACTGGCAAGTGGAAATGTGTACCGGGAAGATCAGGCGCAGTGGGCAACAGTTAATTTTTTCACGCTGGAAAATCTCACCGCATTGCGGGAAATCGCCCTCCGTCGGTGCGCTGACCGGGTGAACTTGCTGACGGAAAGTGCCAGAGTACAGAGCCGAGGCGATTACCATACAGACGAGCGCATTCTGGCATGTCTTTCCTCGTCGCCATCCAACGCAAAAATTATTCGGACTGCTGCAAGGATGGCAAGAGCCTTTCGGGGAACATTTACCGCTCTTTATGTGGAAACGTCAAATACAGCGGCGATGAGTGACGATGATAAAAAGCGTTTGCAGGATAATAAGCGTCTGGCCCAGCAACTTGGCGCTGCGATTGAGACAAGTTATGGCGATGACGTGCCTTATCAGATTGCGGAATTTGCCCGTCTTTCCGGCATCTCAAAAATCGTAATTGGACGAAGTACCATTGCACGAAAGAATATTTTCAGCAAGCCCACCTTGACGGAACGCCTGATTTCCAGCGTACCTAATCTGGATATTCATGTGATACCGGATGCCAGCACAGGAACCAGCTATCAGGAAAAAAAGAGTAAGGCGCAGGTAGATGCGATGCCCCTGCGTGATGTTCTGAAGAGTATAGCTGTATTGCTGGCAGCTACACTAATTGGCTGTGGCTTTGACGCTCTTGGGTTCACGGAGAGTAATATTATCGCAGTTTATATATTAGGCGTACTTGTGACCGCTGTAATTACAACCAACCGACTGTGCGGGATTCTGACCTCGGTTGTCAGTGTGCTGGTTTTCAATTTCTTTTTTACCACTCCGAGACTGACATTCCATTTTGACGATCCGAACTATATTATTACCTTTACCATTATGTTTATAGTAACACTGCTTTCCGGATCTCTCGCTACCCGGCTGAAAGAAAATGCGAAACAATCTGCCCATACAGCTTACCGTACAAAGATTCTTTTTGAAACCAACCAGCTTCTGCAAAAAGAGCAGGATGAGAATGCGGTAATCACCGCTACGGCAGGGCAGCTCATGAAGCTGCTGAAAAAAGATATTGTCGTCTACCTGTCTGATGGTAAAGAACTTGCCACCCCTAACGTTTTTCGTGCTGTTAATAGCATTCAGGAAGATTTAATTTCTGAGAACGAGAAAGCAGTCGCCGATTGGGCCTTCCGAAACAATAAACACGCCGGTGCCACAACAGATACATTATCCAGTGCAAAGTGTTTATACCTTGCGATTCGGGTTAACCAGAATGTATATGGAGTAGCTGGTATTGCTGTGAACGGTACTCCATTGGACTCTTTTGAAAATAGCGTGCTTCTTTCCATTCTTGGCGAGTGCGCATTGGCGCTGGAAAACATCAAAAATGCCAAGGAGAAGGAGGAAGCGGCTGTCCTGGCACAAAATGAACAACTTCGTGCCAACCTGCTGCGGGCAATCTCCCATGATCTTCGGACGCCTTTGACAGCGATTTCCGGCAGCGCAGACAATTTGCTTGCAAATTATAAAAAAATGGACGATGCACTACGGGAGCAGACCTTTACTGATATTTATGACGATTCCATGTGGCTAATCAATCTGGTTGAAAATTTGTTAGCAGTCACACGAATTGAGGGCGGACAGGTCAATCTAACTCGGAGTATCGAACTCATGGATGAGGTCGTTTCTGAAGCGCTGAAGCACATCAACAGAAAAAGTAAAGAACACACCATTCGTGTGACCAGTGGTAAAGACTTTATCCTTGCCCACATTGACGCGAAGCTGATCGTTCAGGTGATTATCAATTTGGTTGACAACGCCATCAAATATACCCCTGTCGGTTCAGTAATTGAAATACACACCGATCAAAAAGAGCAATGGGTCACGGTTTCCGTTTCCGACAACGGCCCTGGGATTCCCGATGAGCAGAAACCCCGTATTTTCGATATGTTTTATAGTGGGGCCAATAAAGTGGTCGACAGCCGCAGAAGCCTTGGATTGGGGCTGTCCCTCTGTAAGTCCATTGTGACCGCCCACGGCGGCACGATTTCCGTATCAGACAATCAGCCAAATGGCACTGCTTTTAAATTTACATTACCTGCAGAGGAGGTAGAACTTCATGAATAAACCTTTGATATTAGTGGTTGAGGATGACCCGTCTGTACGAAATCTCATTACGACCACTTTAAAAACAAATGATTATCGTTATGTGGTAGCACCTAATGGCTCGGCAGCCATTATGGAGGCCACATCGCACAATCCTGAAATCATCTTACTGGATTTGGGCTTGCCGGATATGGATGGCATTCAAGTCATTCAAACGGTTCGCTCTTGGTCCAATGTTCCGATTATTGTAATCAGCGCCCGAAGCGAGGATAACGATAAAATCAAGGCGCTGGATGCCGGAGCGGATGATTATTTGACAAAGCCCTTTTCGGTAGAAGAACTGCTGGCACGACTTCGGGTGACGCAGCGAAGACTCTCTCTGATGACGGCAGAGATGTTTACTGCCAGTTCTGTATTTGTGAATGGTAAGTTGAAAGTGGATTATGCCGGGGGATGCGCTTATCTGGATGAAAACGAACTTCACCTGACACCCATTGAGTATAAGCTGTTGTGCCTGCTGTCCAAGAATGTCGGCAAGGTACTGACCCATACCTTTATCACACAAAATATCTGGGGCCGCAGTTGGGATAACGATGTGGCTTCGCTGCGGGTATTTATGGCAACATTGCGAAAAAAACTGGAGCCAACAGAGGAGTCTCCACAATATATTCAAACACATATTGGTGTGGGCTACCGTATGATGAAAATAGAATAACGCTATAAGGACGGCCAGTGTTCTCTATGAAAAATAGACGATTGAGTTTCGGATTGCCCTAATCATTTTTTGTTATTTGGAAAGAAAATCAATACCACACTTGCTACATTTATTGAAAATGGACAAGGAAAAGGCGTTGTACGGCAAGACATAATTCCGATGTTGACATTTTACATTTTTTGGTCAAGCATTACTTCGTTCCTTACCCTTGCACAAATGAAAGGACAATTCATATCAAAGCAATTTTCTATCTCTGAAAGCAAGTTTTTAGATTATGGGTTCAATCAGATTATAAACTTTATTTTGGAGTTGAAAATTTGATGATGAACAGCAGTTGGTTAATATGCCCCGTATGTGGAGGAAAAACTCGTGATCAAATACGGAAAGATACGGTTTTGATAAATTATCCTCTTTACTGTCCGAAGTGTAAACAGACAACGCTGATAAATGTAAATGAATTGAATACAACAGTTATCAAAGAGCCAAACACAAAACCGTTGCTATTTAACAGCGATGATTTGCGCTTGAAATGTCGTGGCGGTTGAAACCAAACATTTCTGCCGCCCTCCTCCTCCGGGCAAGTATAACATTGCATCGGCATTATCGTTCCATGTATTTCAGTATAATAATGGCTGTTCTTGGCGCGCCAGTTTTCCCTCACGGAAATCTGGCGTTTTTTGTTGCCATTTTTTCGGAGATGACCCGGTTGTCTGCCGGTGTCGGTCTCCGCCTCCATTCGATTCACCCGTCAATCACCCGTGAATCGAAATGGAGGTACATAATGAAGAAAATTAACCTTCGGGAACTTTATCCTGAAGTTTATACAAGTAGGAGAAGAAGTTTATATCAGTATGATAAATAAAGCTGAAAAATATTGT
>OHKP01000138.1_pt1 | contig 50312 bp, 44 predicted proteins | sample 1568861 | NCBI WGS metagenome assembly OHKP01 (sample SAMEA3879524, study PRJEB24766) | human gut metagenome | biome: human-associated habitat; feature: feces | place: USA | collected 1985/1987 | reverse complement strand
CCATGAAAAACTTCTTCCGAAAAATTATTACAATACATTGCAACTATCCACCCATGTTTTGAGCTATTCCACCGTATTCCATCACTATCGTTATAATCAGGCTCTCCCATTTTCGATAGAAACTTATCAAATTCCTTATCAGTTAAACCATAATGAACTGAACTAGCACATCCTGTTTCTAAATTAAATTTAATCACCATTCCTTTTGAAGCTTTAACGCCCTTTATCTTGGCATTTTTATAATATAAGGAATAAACTTTATCTGTCTTTTCTCCAGTTAATCTATACTCATATATCTGCTTATCTTCGTTGAATACTTCCGTTTGATCATTCATATAATTTACCTTTGGTTTGAAAGAACTATCCAATTTTAACATCTCTGCTCTTTTAACATCAGATACTGTTGATTCTCGTGTATACCCTCTGTCAATATCTTGAGACGATATTTTTGAATAGCCAAATTCCCCTCCCACAAGTAGACAAACAATAATAGCTAATACACCGATAATTACATATGGTTTTTTATTTTTAAATCGGATTATTTCATTTGGTTCAAATGTATGAACTTTATTTTGTACCGCTTCATTAACTATTGGCTTTCCACATTTCGTATAAAACTTTGTATTCTCTGCGACTTCATTTCCACAATATTTGCAAAAACATAGATTTTCCTCCTGATACACAAATCATATTTGTTAATCATCATGCATTTCCTTGTAAGTTTCTTCACATACAAAAACTTCCTTATGCATCTTATTCTCATAATGTCGTGTAGCTTTTTTTCCACACCATGCACATTTTTTTCTACATTCCTTGCAAACATAAGAGTAAGAACCATCGCTTTCTTTATATGCTACAGTCGGACTATGTCCACACCAGTCACACGGTTTATCCGATACAGACATCAATTGCATAAATCCCCATATTACAATTACTCCAACAATAAGACTAGGGATTATAATTTTCCATACTCTAGCGCTATTGTTCTTTGGTGCTATAACATCATAAACATGTTCTGATTGTTCTTTCTCAACAACCGCACCACATTTACCGCAAAAATTAGCTCCTTTTTCTATTTTTTCACCACATTTACCGCAATAGCCCATTTTTAATTTTCTCCAATTCTGTTATAGTCATATTATTACTCATTTACAGCCTTACCATATGAATTTGCCAAAATATCTTTTTGCGAGTCATCGGAAGCTTCAACATCAAAACTTTCTCCCGATAAAAGTTCCACAGCTAAAACTCGTTTATTTAGTACATCATTTTCGTTTAGCGTGTCATATGAATGTCCACTTACTGTTCCAGAATTCTCATCTATTTCATATACTGAATAAGAGCCTCCACCATTTCCACCCCCATAATCATGAAAAGCCGCAAATATCAATTTCGAATCCTCATAAAAAAACTTTATCTTACTCGCCGGAATAGCACTTGGCTCATATGTATATCCCCAATCACCTAATTCAGCATACACATTATCTATGATTTCTTTTTGATTCTCGTCTAAATCATTATAGGTATAATTTTTATCACTCCCATTTGATTCATTGTTTGTAAAAGAACATCCGACTAGAAAAAGCATAGTACTTAGAGTAAATATTATAGTTATTATCTTCTTATTCATCTTACGTCTCTCAAAGATATTATTTCTTATTATTTTTTCTTATTAATCTTCCATAGACTGAGCCAATAATAAATAAAACAGCTGCCAAAATAATCAACACTACAAATGCATCCGTACTAACTGTATAGTAAGCTACAAATGCAAATATAGCACATATTATTCCTAAAACTGTAAAACCTATATCCGCGAGTAAAGAAGTTTTCATAATTTCATTTTGATTTCCCAACTCTGTCTTACAGCCACAATTTGGACACACTTGTGCCGAATCACTTATTTCTTTTCCACATTCTGGACATCTTATTAAAGCCATGTTAATACCTTCCTTTCTTTATCATCCTGTGACATCTTTCCTACATAAATTATAGTACAAATATTTACTAAATTCAATAGTAAACATCTTTATTATGTTAAGTTATATGTACATGTACGGAGGGGGGAATATGGATTACATTCAACGAATGCGCAATCTACGGGAAGATAACGATAAAACCCAACAGCAAATAGCCGATTATCTGGGTACATCCCAGACCATGTATGCCAGATATGAGCGCGGAGCAAATGAACTACCGATTCACCATCTGCTCGCTTTATGTAAATACTATAATGTGTCCGCTGACTATATATTAGGTCTTTCTAATATCAAACAAACTTCCAAATAAAACATCTGAGTCAAATCCTTTGCGATTTACACACGGATGTTTTTTTATTAAGAAAATTACTTATTTCCCAAAAAAACTCTTTATATTTATAAGATTACGCTATATTTATGGTCAAAAAAACACAGCACTGCGATAAACAGTACTGTGTTTAAATGTATTAGTAATGTAATTTTATTGCATTATTATGCGATTATGCGTCAGCATTTGCCTCTTTAAGAGCTGCTGTAAGCTGAGGAACGATCTTCTTTAAATCTCCTACTAAGCCGTAATCAGCTACATCGAAGATTGGAGCATCCTCGTCCTTGTTGATGGCGATGATGAGATCAGACTCCTCCATACCTGCTACGTGCTGGATGGCTCCTGAGATACCGATTGCGAAGTAAATCTGTGGACGTACAGTCTTTCCTGTCTGTCCTACCTGATAATCCTGTGCTAACCAGCCGTTCTCTACTGCTGCACGAGAGCATGATACCATACCACCCTTGAAGCATGAAGCAAGGTCACGAAGCATCTCGAAGTTCTCAGCGCTTCCAACTCCACGTCCGCCTGATACAAGTACCTTAGCGTCCATGATGTTCTCTACGTTGCCAACTGCCTTAACGATATCCATGATCTCAACATAACGGTTGTTCTCCTCGAGTGCAGGATTGAACTCGATAACCTCTGCTGCTCTGCCAGCCTCTTTAGGAAGCTTCTGCATAACACCAGGACGAACTGTTGCCATCTGTGGACGGTTGTCAGGACAAGCGATTGTTGCGATTGTGTTTCCACCGAATGCAGGACGTGTCATGAGAAGCTGGTTGTGCTTCTGCTCCTGTCCAGGCATAGCGTTGATTGGGAAATCACCAATCTCAAGCTTTGTACAGTCAGCTGTAAGACCTGTCTTTACTCTTGCTGAAACTGTTGGTCCGAGGTCACGTCCGATAGCTGTTGCACCAACTAACATGATCTCAGGCTTGTACTCATTAATTACTGATACAAGAGCCTGTGCGTATGGCTCTGTTCTGTATGTCTCAAGTGCAGGATTGTCTACAACGATTACCTTGTCTGCGCCGTACTCACCGAGCTCTGTTGCAAGAGCCTTTACGTTAGATCCAAGAAGTACTGCAGTAACCTCTGTATTTAAATCTGCTGCTAACTCTTTAGCTTTACCGACTAACTCAAAGGCGATGTCGCTAAGCTTATTGTCTACCTGCTGTGCGTAGATATATACGCCCTTATATTCTTCTAAACCCATTTTTGGTTCCTCCATACTAGATGATATGTTTCTCTTTGAATTTCTCCATGAGATAGTTTACTGACTCTGTTGGATCAAGGTTAACCTTTTCTCCAGCTCCCTTAGGTACCTTGTCAGATGCCTTAGCAATCTTTGTAGGTGATCCCTTAAGTCCAAGATCTGAATCGTCAACATCCTTAAGGTCAGCTCTGCCCCAGACAGTTACCTCTTTGTCAAATGCATCGAAGATTCCGCCCGGTGTCATATATCTAGGCTCATTTAACTCTGAAAGAGCTGTGATAAGACAAGGCATCTTAGCTTTAACTACGTGATATCTGTCCTCGTACTGACGCTTAACGACTACAGAATCTCCCTCAACCTTGATATCCTCTGCGTATGAGATTACAGGAAGTCCAAGATGAACTGCAATCTGTGGTCCAACCTGTGCTGTATCTCCATCGATAGCCTGACGGCCTGTGATGATTAAATCATAATCGAGATTTCTTAATGCACCTGCAATTGTAGTAGATGTAGCCCATGTATCAGCTCCACCAAGTACTCTGTCTGTTACTAAAACTGCATCATCAGCGCCCATAGCCATTGCCTCACGAAGGATTGCATCAGCCTTTGGAAGTCCCATTGTAAGGACTGTAACCTTTGCGCCTGTCTCGTCTTTGATTCTAAGTGCTGCCTCGAGACCAGCCTTGTCATCTGGATTCATGATTGCAAGCATTGAAGCTCTATCAAGTGTTCCGTCAGGATTGAATTTTACTCCACCCTTTGTATCAGGAACCTGTTTAATACATACTACGATATTCATGTATTTGTTCTCCTTTATTTATTCTAAGTAGCTCTACAGTTATGATAGCTCTCTTAACTATCTGAGTAATGAGCCTGAAATAACCATACGCTGAACCTCTGAAGTTCCCTCGTAGATCTCTGTAATCTTAGCATCACGCATCATACGCTCTACATCGTACTCACGGATATATCCGTATCCACCGAATAACTGAACGCACTCTGTTGTAACAGCCATAGCTGTCTCTGCTGCGAATAATTTAGCCTTTGCTGCATCTACTGAGTAAGAAACCTTAGGGTTCTTAGCAAACTCTGCCTTCTTCATAGCTGCTGCGTATACAAGATACTTAGCTGCATCGATACGTGTAGCCATATCTGCAAGCTTGAACTGTGTATTCTGCTGCTGTGCGATTGAACGGCCGAACTGCTTTCTTTCCTTTGTGTACTCGATAGTTCTCTCTAATGCGCCCTCTGCAATACCAAGTGCCTGAGCAGCGATTCCGATACGTCCACCATCAAGTGTATGCATAGCGATTGGGAAACCTCTTCCCTCTTTTCCAAGTAATGCATCCTTTGGAATACGTGCATCCTCGAAGATAAGCTCGTATGTAGATGATCCGCGGATACCCATCTTCTTCTCTTTTGTTCCGAATGAGAATCCAGGTGTTCCCTTGTCTACGATGAATGCAGAGAAGTTCTTCTTCTTGCGTCCACGCTTGTCCTCTGTGATGCTTGTAATAGCGATGATGATGTAAACATCAGCAACCTTACCGTTTGTGATGAAGCACTTAGATCCGTTAAGAACCCACTCGTCTCCGTCTAAAACGGCCTTTGTCTGACATCCCTGTGCATCTGTACCAGCGCCCGGCTCAGTAAGACCGAAAGCACCGATCTTCTTGCCTGAAGCAAGGTCAGGAACATATTTTTTCTTCTGCTCCTCTGTACCGAATGTCATAATAGGATCGATACAAAGTGATGTATGAGCAGATACAATAACGCCTGTTGTACCACAAACCTTTGATAATTCTTCTACACACATAACGTATGTAAGTGGATCACAGCCCTGTCCGCCGTACTCCTTTGGTACAGGAATGCCCATGAATCCATATTTTCCCATCTTAGCAACTGTCTCTGCTGGGAATACCTCTGTCTCGTCAGTCTCCTGTGCAAGAGGTTTAACTTCTGTCTCTGCGAACTGTTTGAAAAGGTCGCGAGCCATCTCATGTTTCTGATCTAAAGTGAAATCCATGATTTATTCTCCTTGAAATTTATAATTTGTTTTCAATTTATCCGAAATAAAGCCAACGAATGGCTTTATTGCTCCTACTGTGCGTCTACAGGTGTCTTTGTGCGGTCTGCATTGTAAACGTAGAATCCCTTGCCGCTCTTGCATCCAAGGTTTCCGCCTCTTACCATCTTGCGAAGGAGTGGGCATGCACGATACTTGCTGTCACCTGTCTCATTGTAAAGAACGTCCATGATTGCAAGGCAGATATCAAGTCCGATGAAATCTCCAAGCTCTAATGGTCCCATTGGATGGTTAGCACCAAGCTTCATAGCTGCATCGATTCCGGCGATATCTGAAACGCCCTCCATCTTGATGAAAGCAGCCTCGTTGATCATTGGGATAAGGATACGGTTTACTACGAAACCAGCAGCCTCGTTAACCTGTACAGGTGTCTTGCCAATCTCCTCTGCAATCTTCTTGATTGCATCAACTGTCTCAACAGGTGTGTTAACACCTGCGATAACCTCTACTAACTTCATACGGTCAGCAGGGTTAAAGAAGTGCATACCGATTAATGGACGTGTAAGTCCGTTTCCAATCTCTGTGATTGAAAGTGATGATGTATTTGAAGCGAAAATACACTCTGGCTTAGCAATCTTGTCTAACTCAGCGAATGTAGTTTTCTTAACCTGCATATCCTCGAAAGCAGCCTCAACGATGAGGTCACAATCCTTGCAGAGATCTTCTTTTAAACCAGGAGTGATGCTTGCAAGAATGCCGTCAACCTTCTCCTGTGTCATTTTCTCTTTTGCTACAAGTCTTGCATATCCTTTTGCAATCTTGTCTTTTCCGCCTTCAGCCCACTCCTGCTTAATATCGCAGAGTGCTACCTCGTATCCATCTACCTGTGCGAATGCTTTTGCGATTCCCTGGCCCATTGTACCAGCACCGATAATTCCAACCTTCATTTTAATTCCTCCTAAAATATATTATGACGCAAAAGCTTTAAGTGCTAAGCCTCTGCAGCATAACTTAATCATATATATATAAACTGATGTGAATAAACTAATTCACACTACAAGGGGATGCACCTGCATCCCCTCATATATCTATTGGCAAAGAAAATTAGTACTTCTCAACGATAGTAGAACATCCCATTCCACCACCGATACAAAGTGTTGCAAGACCTCTGTTAGATCCTCTCTTCTGCATCTCATGTAATAATGTAACAAGGATACGGCAGCCTGAAGCTCCTACAGGATGTCCGAGTGCGATAGCACCACCGTTTACATTTACCTTGCTCATATCGAAACCAAGATCTCTTGCTACAGCGATTGACTGTGCAGCAAATGCCTCGTTTGCCTCGATAAGATCGAAATCATCAATTGTAAGACCTGTCTTTGCAAGAACCTTCTTTGTAGAAGCTACCGGTCCAACACCCATGATCTCAGGCTCAACTCCGCCAAGTGCTCCTGCTACCCATGTAGCTAATGGCTTAACACCGAGCTCCTTAGCTTTCTCTTCGCTCATTACAACTACTGCTGCAGCACCATCATTGATTCCTGATGCGTTACCGGCTGTAACAAGTCCGCCCTCTTTACCTGAGCAGCAACGAAGCTTAGAAAGAGTTTCTACTGTTGTTCCGGCACGAGGTCCCTCGTCCTTTTTGAACTCAACGATTTCTTTCTTAACCTTAACAGGTACAGGAACGATCTCATCATCGAACTTGCCTGCTGCGATAGCTGCCTCACACTTCTGCTGTGAGTTTGCTGAGAACTCATCAAGCTCTTCACGAGTGATGCCGTATTTATCACATACATTCTCTGCTGTGATCATCATATGATAGTGGTTGAATGCATCTGTAAGAGCATCGTTAACCATTGTATCGATGATTGTTGCATTGTTCATTCTGTATCCGAAACGTGCCTTTGTCATAGCGTAAGGAGCCATTGACATGTTCTCCATACCACCGGCAACAACGATATCAGCCTCACCGGCCTTGATCATTGTAGCAGCGTCGTTTACGCACTTAAGACCTGATCCACAAACAACATTGATTGTGATAGCCGGAACCTCGATTGGAAGTCCTGCCTTGATAGAAGCCTGACGAGCTACGTTCTGTCCCTGAGCTGCCTGGATAACACAACCCATCTTAACCTCGTCAACCATCTCAGGAGCAACACCTGCACGGTTTAAAGCCTCCTTGATTACGATTGCACCTAAATCTGCGGCTGGAGTATTGCTTAATGCTCCGCCCATTTTGCCGATTGCTGTACGGCAAGCACTTGCGATTACAACTTTCTTTGCCATTATATTATCTCCTTTAAATTGTATTGCACATCCGTGCTGTTAATTTTTTAACAAAGTTATTATACTACAAATTTATGTAAAAATCAATTGCTTTTGTTAATAATTTGTCAAATTTCTATTAAACTTTGCATATTTTTCACGCGTATTACTTATACTATTCCGTCAGATTAACAAAAACCGATGCTATTATAACCTGCGGCATGCATACAGGCATAACACATCATATTTTTGATTTTATAAAAAATCCCCGGGCAGCATATCCGATATACTGTCCGGGGATAAAATATATTCTATATACTTTTAAAGATTCTTAACTGTTGCAATGTCAACCGGTGTCTTCTTGTCAGAAGCAGTCTCTAATGCATGTGCAAGTGCATTGGCTGTATCCATGGCTGTGATACAGTAAACACCTGTCTCGATTGCATTTCTCCTGATAAGGAATCCGTCTCTTGTCTTGTCTCCGTTACCCTGTGTAGGTGTATCGATTACAAGGTCTATCTTGTGTCCGAGGATAAGATCCATGACGTTTGGAGACTCCTGTGATATCTTGTTTACGCGAAGAGCATTTACTCCGTGCTCCTGTAAGTACTTTGCAGTGCTTCTTGTGGCGTAAATCTTGTAGCCAAGCTTCTCAAAACGCTTTGCAACGCCTACTGCCTCAGGCTTGTCGGCATCCTTTACAGTCATAATCATCTGCTTGTACTTAGGGAGCTCGACTCCCGCACCCTCAAATGCCTTGTAAAGCGCACCATTGAAGGTCTTGTCGATTCCAAGACACTCTCCTGTTGATTTCATCTCAGGTCCGAGTGAAATCTCAGCGCCACGCAGCTTCTCGAATGAGAATACCGGCATCTTGATTGCAATGTAATCGGCTGTCGGAGCAAGTCCAGGTGTGTAGCCCATGCCCTTTATTGTCTCACCCATGATGATTCTTGCTGCCAGGTCTACAATCGGAATACCTGTAACCTTGCTGATGTATGGCACTGTTCTTGAAGAACGTGGGTTTACCTCGATAACATAGATGTTGTCGTCCATATCGATAAACTGGATATTAATCATACCAACAACATGGAGTGCCTGTGCAAGTCTCTTTGTATACTCAACCAGAGTCTCTTTTGCTTTTTCTGAGATAGTATGTGCAGGGTAAACTGAGATAGAGTCTCCTGAGTGTACTCCTGTACGCTCGATGTGCTCCATGATACCCGGAATCAGGATATCTGTACCGTCACAGATTGCATCAACCTCAATTTCCTTACCCATAAGGTACTTATCTACAAGGATTGGATGATCCTGTGTGATTGTGTTGATGATGCCGATAAACTCTTCGATTTCATCATCATTCCATGCAATCTTCATACCCTGTCCGCCAAGCACGTATGAAGGACGGACAAGTACAGGGTAACCGATCTCGTTTGCTACCTTCTTTGCCTCCTCAGCTGTAAATACTGTACCACCTGCTGCTCTTGGGATACCTGTCTTCTGAAGGATCTCGTCGAAGAGCTCTCTGTCCTCGGCTGCGTCTACATCCTCAGCCTTTGTTCCAAGTATCTTGACACCCATCTTCATAAGTGCCTCTGTAAGCTTGATGGCGGTCTGTCCACCGAACTGTACAACAGCTCCGTCAGGCTTTTCAATATTAACAATGCTCTCAACATCCTCTGCTGTGAGTGGCTCAAAATAGAGCTTGTCAGCAATATCAAAGTCAGTTGAAACGGTCTCAGGGTTGTTGTTTACGATGATTGTCTCCCAGCCTTCCTTGGCAAACGCCCATGTACAGTGAACTGAACAGTAATCAAACTCAACACCCTGTCCGATACGGATAGGTCCTGAACCAAGTACAAGCACCTTTTTCTGTGGATTTGTCTCTGCCGCCTCATTCTCGCTGCCGAATACTGAGTAGTAGTATGGTGTCTCTGCTTCAAACTCTGCGGCACAGGTATCAACCATCTTGTAGGCTGCCACAATGCCGTTGTCGTAACGCATCTTCTTGATATCAGCCTCATCAATATCTGTAAGCTGTGAGATAACATTGTCAGGGAACTCGATACGCTTTGCCTCTTTTAACAGGTCAACTGTAAGCTCCTCTGTCTTTAAACGGTTCTCCATCTCAACAAGTATTGAGATTTTATCGATAAACCAAAGATCTATCTTAGTAATCTCGTGAATATGCTCGTATTTAACTCCACGGCGGAGCGCCTCTGCGATAACCCAGATACGTCTGTCATCAACAACTGCAAGCTGTTTCTCAAGCTCATCATCTGTAAGACCTGTAAAGTCATAAGACATAAGTGAATCAACATGCTGCTCGAGAGATCTGATAGCCTTCATAAGAGCACCCTCGAAGTTGTTGCAGATACTCATTACCTCTCCGGTAGCCTTCATCTGAGTAGTAAGTGTACGCTTTGCTGTGAGGAACTTGTCGAACGGAAGTCTTGGAATCTTGACTACACAGTAATCAAGCATTGGCTCAAAGCTTGCGTATGTCTTCTGTGTGATAGCGTTCTTGATCTCATCGAGGTGATAGCCGAGTGCAATCTTGGCTGTAACCTTGGCGATAGGATATCCTGTAGCCTTTGATGCGAGTGCTGATGAACGTGAAACTCGTGGGTTTACCTCGATAACACAGTACTCGAATGAGTCAGGATTGAGGGCATACTGTACGTTACAGCCTCCTGTAATCTGAAGCTCGTTGATGATATTGAGCGCTGATGTACGAAGCATCTGATACTCTTTATCTCCAAGTGTCTGCGAAGGTGCTACTACGATTGAATCTCCTGTATGCACACCGACCGGGTCGATATTTTCCATGTTACATACTGTGATGCAGTTGCCGTTGGCATCACGCATTACCTCGTACTCGATTTCCTTCCATCCTGCGATACATCTCTCTACAAGAACCTCTCCGACACGTGACAGGCGAAGTCCATTTGAAAGTATGTCGATAAGCTCCTGCTCATCGTGAGCAATTCCACCGCCGGAGCCGCCGAGTGTAAATGCAGGACGAAGAACTACAGGGTAACCAATCTTGTTGGTAAATGCAATACCGTCCTCGATATTCTTTACAACCTGTGAAGCCGCGATCGGTTCACCGATTTTCTCCATGGTATCCTTGAAGGCCTGACGGTCCTCAGCCTTGAAGATGGTCTCTGCTGTTGTTCCGATAAGCCTTACTCCCTGCTCATCAAGGAAGCCGCACTCAGCGAGCTCCATGCCGAGATTGAGTCCTGCCTGTCCACCGAGTGTAGGAAGGATGCTGTCAGGCTTTTCTTTTATTATAATCTCTTTTAATGACTCAAGAGTAAGTGGCTCGATATATACCTGATCCGCAATCTGCTTATCAGTCATGATAGTTGCAGGGTTTGAGTTTACCAGACATACCTCAACGCCCTCCTCTTTTAAGGAACGGCAGGCCTGTGTTCCTGCATAGTCAAACTCTGCGGCCTGTCCGATTACGATTGGACCGGAACCGATAACTAATACTTTTTTAATATCATTATTTCTTGGCATTACTGGTTACCTCCCATCATGTTAATAAAGCGGTCAAAAAGATATGCTGAATCCTGTGGTCCAGGGCATGCCTCCGGATGGAACTGAACTGTGAAGATATTCTTGTTCACATACTTAAGTCCCTCATTAGTGCCGTCGTTGACATTTATAAATGCAGGCTCAGCCACATTAGGGTCAAGCTTATCTGTGTCAACCACATATCCATGGTTCTGGGAAGAAATATAAACACGGCCTGTCGCAAGATCCTTAACCGGATGGTTTCCACCTCTGTGTCCGTACTTCATCTTGTGTGTATCTGCGCCTGTTGCAAGTGCCATGAGCTGATGTCCGAGGCAGATTGCAAAAATCGGCACATTGCTGTCATAAAGCTTCTTTATTTCCTTTATAATATCTACACACTCCTTTGGATCTCCAGGTCCGTTTGAGAGCATGATTCCGTCAGGATTGTCACCAAGTATCTCTTCAGCGGTTGTGTGTGCAGGGTAAATTGTAACTTCACAGCCTCTTTCATTGAGTGATTTGGCGATGTTGTTTTTGGCACCGAAATCCATGAGGGCAACCCTCTTTCCTTGGCCCTTTAAAACCTTTTTCTCAGTGCATGTGACCTTGTCAACCACATTGCCTGTAGTATATGCCTTGAGCTTTGGAATAATCTCATCGAGATTGTAATTCTCATTTGTGGTAATCATTCCGTTCATAGTACCCTTTTCCCTGAGAATCTTTGTAAGCGCACGTGTATCAATGCCGGCCACTCCCGGAATATCGTTTTTCTCGAGGAAATCCTGTATCGTACCCTCGCAGCGGAAATTACTTGGCATACGCGACAGCTCTCTTACTATATATCCATCCGGCCATGGTCTTTCCGACTCCATATCCGGTGTGATTCCATAATTTCCGATAAGTGGATAAGTCATTACAACAGCCTGTCCTGCATAGGAAGGATCTGTAAGTACCTCCAGATATCCTGTCATTGATGTGTTAAATACTATCTCACTAATGACTTCCCTTGTTGAACCAATGCTGGTTCCGGTAAATACATTACCATCTTCAAGAATTAAAAATGCTTTCATCTTTACCCTGCCCTTTCGTGTTATACTTTGTAACCATAAGCTTCTTAGCTGCAACTAACCTTACGTCTGCGCAAAAAAAAAGAGGGCGTCTCTTTTTTCTTATAAAGTGTAGTTGCATAGTATATCTGCTTAAATTGTAAAAAGTGTATCATAATACAGCCGATTTTTCAACTGTTTTTTGTTACATAAATATGCATATTTATGTATACAATATTAGTTACTGTTCACACCAAAGTATGACCGGCAACTATTGCAGCCCATTAAAACTGCATCTGAGCGTTACGGAGTAAGCCCCGCGCATACCGCATATATCAGTCCTGAAAAAAATACAAGGCATGTAAAGCCAACTGAAATTGCAATAAAAGTCTTATCAGCTATATGTCGCGGTGTATACTCCACCTGATATATGCTTTTTGCTGTCATAGGAACGTACATATCGCCTTGTCCATTGCAAAAGCCTCCCTGATATGCACTCTTAAAGCCCACACGCCTGAAGTAGTCTGCCGTGTATGCCGGCATTGCATTTACAGACACCTGCATGAGCTTAAGCTGCATGCGCGCATATATCCTGACTCTCTCCAGAAGCTTTTTGCCAATTCCACGTCTTAAATACTGCGGATGCACATACAGCATGGTGATATGCCCCTCGTTTGTCATGCCGCACACTCCGCACAGCACATTGCTATCAAACGCACCAAATACTACAAGAACACCGGCCCTTTCCTCGTCCGTCAGCCTGTCTGCATCCATATATTCATCAAAATATCGATGACAGTCCTGTGTCCGAAAGCAGCCTCTGATTGCGATATTGTATATACTTACCGCAAAGGCACATGCCCCTTTTATCTCTTCATTTGTAAGTTTTCTTATTTTCATCAGATAGTCTCCTCCACTATTCTGTCTCTAAGCCCGCTATAGCGTCTCTGCTGTGAGTTGTTTTGTATCATCTCATAAAATGTCTGTTCGTCACCCACTATGGTAACACATTTCTTTGCTCTTGTAACCGCCGTATAAAGCAAATTTCTGTTCATAAGCATTCTCGGGCCGCTCAAAAGAGGTATAACGACCGCCGGGTACTCACTTCCCTGCGACTTGTGTATAGTAACCGCGTATGCAAGTTCAAGCTCCTCCAAAAGCTTAAACGGATACTCCACCTTTCTGCCCTCGTCAAATGATATGGTCATGGTCTCGGCAAAATCGTTGATTTCCTCAATGATACCTGTATCTCCATTGAAGATTCCCATGCCCTTATCCACACAAAGTCCGAATTTTGTCCTGATTTCCCACTCTATCTGATAGTTGTTCTTTATCTGCATCACCTTGTCGCCCTCGCGGAAAATCGTGCCCCTGTATTCTTTTTCGCGCTTGCTCTTGTCTGCCGGATTCATATACGCCTGCAATATACCGTTTAGACGTTCCACTCCAAGGAGTCCCTTTCTCATAGGCGTAAGCACCTGTATATCATACTCTGTAGCATTTACAAACTTAGGAAGCTTCTGCTTTATTAGCTGTAATGTAACATTTATTATCTTGTCGGCATCATATCTCTTTAGAAAAAAGAAATCCATGCTCTTATTATCTAACGATACCTCTTCTCCATTATTTATCTTGTGGGCGTTTACTATAATATCGCTCGTGCTCGCCTGACGAAAAATCTTTGTAAGCTTTACCGTGTGGAAGGCACCTGAATCAATAATATCCTTTAGCACGCTGCCCGGTCCCACGCTCGGAAGCTGGTTCACATCTCCTACAAGTATGAGTCTCGTACCTGCCACAACCGCCTTTAGCAATGAGTACATGAGTGATATATCAACCATCGACATCTCATCTATGATGATTACATCCGTCTCGAGCGGATTCCTTTCATTTCTCTCAAAGCCAGCTGTGCTTCCTGTGTCCATGCCGCCGTTTAACTCAAGCATACGGTGGATTGTGCGTGCCTCGTAGCCTGTCGTCTCACTCATGCGTTTTGCCGCCCGGCCTGTCGGTGCAGCCAGAAAAATATCCATGCCCTCCAGCTCAAAATACTTGATAATAGTATTGATAGTGGTGGTTTTTCCTGTTCCGGGTCCTCCGGTAATGACTAAAAGGCCATTTCTGACTGCTTCCTTCACCGCCTCAGCCTGGTGCTCATCGAGCTCCATCTCTGTCTTTTTCTCTATATTTCTGATTGCAGCCTCTATCTCGATATCCGGCACATCATACGTCACATCAAGCTGCTTTAGCATGGCTGCCGTGTTTGCCTCCATATAATAAAAGGTGTTAGCATAAATCTGGGTTATATCATCCTTTAACTGCATGACAATCTTCCTGTCCATGGCCAGATTCATGTAATGTGCCTCAACCTGCGAGCTTTCCACTCCAAGCAGATATACAGCACGCCTCGTAAGCTCCTCCATCGGCAGATATGTATGTCCGTCCATGGCAGCCTGCTGCAAAACATACTGTATACCGCTTTTTATTCTAAAATCAGAATCAGTCTTGATGCCAACCCGCGCCGCTATCTCATCTGCAGTTTTAAAGCCAACTCCGTCGATATCATCCGCCATGCGGTACGGATTTTCCTTGAGCACACTGTATATCTCTCCGCCATACTTATTATATATCTTCACAGCCAGATTCATATTGATGCCGTACTGTTGCAAAAAAATCATGGCTTCCCTTAAGTCTCTTTTTGCATTGACCTGGTCCGCAATCTCCATAGCCTTTCTCTGGCTAATGCCCTTTACCTCAGCAAGCCTCTCCGGCTCTTCCTCTATGATGCGGAAGGTATCCTTCTTGAATCGCCTGACAATACGTGCTGCGAGCGCAAGTCCTATACCATGTATGGCTCCTGAGCCCAGATACCTCTCAATAGCCATCTCATCCTCCGGCTCCTTCTCTTCAAAGCTTACTACCTTAAACTGTCTGCCATAGGTGGCATGCTCTGTATACTCACCGTGAGCCTCTATATTTTCACCCTCAGCAATGTCCGAAAAAGTACCCACACATGTGAGCTCCTCCTCGTTCACTACAAGAACAAGTACCGTATACCCGTTTTCTGCATTTCTGTATATTATATGATCAACGTATCCTGTGACTGTTTCGGTTTCCAATTGAATTTCTCCGTATCTGTGTGTTTTTATTGTGACTCTGAATAGTTTTATTTTTTTAATATTATACCCTAGAGCATGCGTATCTGCAATTACTAAGTTTGCACTAAAAAAGCCGGTAACCACATGCAAGCATGCCGAACCGGCTTTTTATTATCAATTATTATTATATATTGTAATTGCGCTTCATCTGCTCATAAAGCTGCTGTGTGATGTTTTCTCCGGACTTCTCCACTATCGTATCACTCATCTGCTCTATGACAGTGTCCATGAACATATCCTTGTACTGCGACATAGAGGAATCCTCATCATCACTCTTTAGTGTCATGGAATCCTTCATTTCCTTTATGACCTGCTCCACAAAATAAGACTCAAAATCCTTAAGTGTGCTCTTGAGCTCGTCCTCTGTAGAGTCTGATGACAGATTTTTTACGTTATTCTTAAGCTTGTCGGCCACCGCAGATGTATTATTTGAGTTTGCAAGTGTTGATACTGCGCTTATATCCATATGCTACTATCTCCTCAAATTATTTGCTGTCTCAAGCATCGAATCAGCTGTTGTGATGGCCTTTGAATTGAGCTCGTAGGCACGCTGTGCCACAATGAGATTAACCATCTCGTCAGCTACCTGCACATTTGAGCCCTCAAGATATCCTGTCACAACCTTGCTGTTTTTAAGAGCTGGGTTTGCAGATTCAAGCATCGGATTGCCCGAATTGGCTGTTGCTGCAAGCAGGCTCCCTGACTGTTTTTCAAGACCTGACGGATTATTAAACTGATACACAGCAATTCGCTGATTCAGATTAATATAATTGCCCTGTGCAGTCATATAACCTACCGCACCATCCTCTCCAAAGCTCATCTTCTCAGCAGACACACCTGCCGGCACAGCTATGATATTACCGTTTGTATCCATGACAGGATTGCCCTGTGAATCAGTAAGTATAGTCTGTCCGTTTCCATACTGGCTCCATGTGAAGGCACCGTTTCTCGTGTAATAGGTCTGATTGTCAGTACCTCTCACTGCAAAAAAGCCATCGCCCTCCAAAGCAAAATCAGTAGGCCTCTCCGTAGAATTGAGCGGACCCTGAGTATAAGTGGATGTGGTTGCAGCCACACGGGTACCAAGCCCCACCTGCGCTCCTACCGGCTTTGCATCACCATTTCCGGATGTAGAACGGGTCTGTATCGTCTGATATAAAAGAGACTTAAACTCTGTCCTCTGACCCTTAAAGCCTGTCGTATTGACATTGGAAAGATTGTTTGCAATTGTATCTACATTTGTCTGCTCAGCACGCATACCTGTTGCGGCTGTGTAAAGTGCCCTCATCATATGGCATATCTCCTTATACTCTTCCTACATTGTTGACAGCCTTGTCTAATGTCTCATCAATAGATGTAATAACCTTCTGTCCGGCTTCATATGCACGCTGTATCGTAATCATATTGACCATCTCATTGACCACATTGACATTTGAAGTTTCTAAGGCTCCCTGTTCTATTTCGGCATCGGAAGCTATAATATTACCCCCGGCCGTCAGATTGTAGAGATTTTCACCATATTTTTCAATATAGTCATAGTTATCCACATCGACAACGCCGATAGTGCCAACTAACTGATTGTTCTGTGTGATATATCCAAGTGAGTTTACCGAAAACTTTTCATTCGGGTCTACCTTTACCCAGTTTGCTTCACCGCCATCTCCACTCAATGCACCTGTCGCATTGAGCACATGGTCTCCGTCTGCTGTGACCAGATAACCGTCAGCATTGACCTTGAAAGCACCGTCTCTGGTATACTTTACACTTGTCTGACCGGATTTGTCAGTAAATGCAACGGCAAAAAAGCCTTTTCCACCGATAGCCAAGTCGGTAGGATTGTCAGTCACCTTAAAGCTGCCCTCATCCCAGTCGGTATACGTCTCACCGAGATGCACTCCGTATGTCATGCTGCCCAGATTTTTGTGCAGTCCGTAGTTTGATGTATCCTTTATCTTTATAGCAAGTTCATTTTTAAATGAATGCGAGGTGGTTCCCTCTTTTTTAAATCCATAGGTATCGGAATTGGCCAGGTTGTTCGCAAGAACATCCATGCGCTTCATCTCATTAACCATACCGGTGTGAGCGGTGTATAAGCCTTTTACCATATTTTTGTCCTTTACAGTCTGATTCTGTTAATAACGTTTACCTTTGATGCCTTGTCGGCAAAATCCTTCTCTGTCATGTCGCCTGTTGTGAATGCATACTCGCCGTCAACCACATCCTCAATGTAGTCTACATGTCCGAATACAGCCTCAACCTCGCTCTTTGGTGAGTCAGTTCTCACAAAGAAGCTGTTTACACTGTCATCATAGCTTACAAGTGTGAGCTTCTCAGGCTTCCAGTCGATATAAATATTTGTGTTCTGATGCTTTGTCATATCAACAACATCTGCCACTACAGCACTTGCTGTTGGAAGCTTTCCTGCTCCACTGCCGTAGAACATAGCATCTCCGAGCACATTTCCGCGTAAAAATACGCCGTTGAACACTCCATTTACTCCTGAGAGCGGATGTGTGTCATCTATCATATATGGTGCAACGAGACAGGTATAGCTGTCACCCACCTTGCGGCTTGAAGCAAGAAGCTTGATTGCACGGTGCATTGCCTTTGCATACTTAATATCCTCAGGTGTAATCTTTGTGATACCCTCACAATGGATATCCTCGAAATCCACCTGCTGTCCTGCAACAAGCGATGTGAGAATGGCTATCTTTCTGCATGGATCATATCCCTCTATGTCGGCTGTAGGATCCTTCTCTGCATAGCCCTTATCCTGAGCATCCTTTAATACCTCATCAAAGTCTGCACCTTCCTCTGTCATCTTTGTAAGCATGTAGTTGGTTGTTCCGTTTAAGATACCTGTGATTTCCTCAATCTCGTCTGCTGTGAGACACTTGTTGAGAGGTCTGATAATAGGGATTCCACCACCGACACTGGCCTCAAACTGGAAGTTCACTCCATGATCCCTGGCAACCTTGATGAGCTCAGCACCCTTTGCAGCAACAAGGTTCTTGTTTGATGTTGCTACCTGTTTTCCTGCCTCAAGCATTGACTTTACGAATGTAAATGCAGGCTCAACGCCTCCCATTGTCTCTACAACTATACCGATCTCAGGGTCCTCTGCAATAACCTTATAATCATGAACTATTTTGTTCTCAATAGGTGTACCCGGGAACTCTCTTAAATCAAGCACATACTTGACCTCGATTGGCTCTCCTGCTCTCTTTGCGATTTTTTCCTTGTTGATTTCTAATACTTCTACGACACCTGATCCAATTGTGCCGTAACCCATAACTGCAATCTTCATCTTTTTGTTACTCCCTGGCTAAAATTTTTACGTAATGTATGCCCTTTAAGGACTCAATCTGCTTTGCCATATCATCCACATCATCCGACTCGGGAAATACATCCACAGATAACGTGAGTGACGCAATGCCATTTACCGGTACACTTTGGTGTATGGTAAGAATATTTGCTTTCGCATCGGCTACCGACTTAAGCACAACGGAAAGTATGCCCTGCTCGTCATCCATCTGAATTACAAGATTCACTGTCTTTCCTTTACGTCCCTCATAAAAAGGAAAAATATCATCCTTATATTTGTAAAAGGAGCTTCTACTTATGCCAACAGCATCTGTTGCCTCCTGCACAGATTCAAGCTTGCCCGAATCCAGCAGTCTCTTTGCCTCAACTACTTTAAGCAGCACCTCCGGTACAGCCTTTGCCCGTAAAACGAAGTAGTTTGATTTCTCCGCCATTTAGTTACCTCCAAAATGGCCGGTGTGTGTTTGTCACACACCGACATTTGTCCTTGACTCAAAGATTTTAACACAAAGATTACAGCTTTGCAACATCTTATGCTCTTGGTTTTCCACAATTACTGCAGAATTTACCTGTATTTTTTTGTCCACACTCACATGTCCACTCTGTGTTTACAGGTAATGGCTTGCCACAGTTTGTGCAGAATTTACCTGTATTTTTCTGTCCACACTCACATGTCCACTCTGTAATCTCCTGTGGCATAGGCTTGCCGCAATTACTGCAGAATTTACCTGTGTTTTTCTGTCCGCACTCACATGTCCAGCCTGACGCATCCTCCTGCTGTGTGGCACCTGAAGCCACTCCTGCTGCCATACCTGCTGCACCATTTCCCGGCGCATTCATTCCGGCTGACCGATTATTTTGTGCCATCTGTGTAAAACCATTCATCATATTGCCCATGGTGCTCATTCCCATGCCGACACCCATGAAGCCCTGCATAGCTCCACCACTGTTGCTGCCTGCGTTCTTGACACCCTCTGACATATTTTTGACCATATATCCCTGTGCAATAGATGGATCTGAGAGCATTGCGCCCTCGTTTCTTGTGTTAATGAGCTCCTGAGACTTCTCATCATATGAAAGGCTGGCGATACCAACACTTTGTACCTCCATACCACGCATCTGATTCCAGCTTTCATCAAGACACTTGGCCATATATCTTCCAAGCTCAGATGCCTTGCTTGTGACGAATGAAATTCTTGTACCATCCGCTGACATCTGGTTGATGGCAGACTGTAATGCCTCTAAAAACTCTGACAGATACTGCTCATTGATATCAGTAATCTCCACATGATCCATATTCTTTGGAATAGCTTCTGCATAAAACTGAAGCGGATTCACAATTTTGATGGAATATGTACCATGGGCACGAAGGAAAAGCTCCGCATTATAAAATGTATCATAGTAGTTTATAGGATTTCTCGTACCAAACTTGATTCCCTTGATTTCCTGAAGGTTGATATAATAAACCTTCTGTGACTGTGGTGTCTGTCCACCAAATCTCACACGGTCAAAGGTTTCCTTTAAAGAATCCCCAAACTGTCCGTTGAAAAGTGATGGCATAGATGAATTGCTCACCTTGTAGTAGCCCGGCTCAGCTGTGTAATCCACAATCTTGCCACCATCAACAAGTATCATAAACTGATTGTCATATACATGAATGATAGAGCCGTTTGAAACAATATCGTCAGAGCCTTTTTTATTCTGCCCCCTGTTTACCAGCACACCCCTGGCATAGACTGTCTGGTCGCCTATATTATCCGGCTCAATAACCTCCTGCCATGTATCTGCAAAGCCGCCTCCAATTGCCTGTTTTACTGCCTTAATAATTCCCATTTTCTTCCTCCTTAGATATGGTTGTAATCAACTTCATGAAAGCTCTGCAGCTTCCATACTTTTATATTGACAGGCTCAACATATGAGCCACAATATTCACATTTCTTTGCTCCAAGACTTCTGACCGGAGCGCCGCAATTCGGACATGTAGTGCCAACTGCACTGCCTATCCCTGCATTATCCAGCATATCTATATCCTGTATGTATACAAGCTCCATATTGTATCTGGTCTGCTTTTTATACTCTTTATCACCACTGATAAGCTTTCCTGAGGCAGTCTTGTAGTAAAAATACTCAACCGCACTCTGTATACTGATGACGCACCTTCCATCTCTTTTCACATAGTTTGAGATTTCAGTCTGATGCACCCTGATCTCGTCAAAATGCTCTGTAAAACCAGCCGCTTCATTGCTGTCTATACGCACCAGCACCTGCTGTCTTACCTCATCAGAAGCCTCACGGTCCAGCTTGTAAATATCCTCAGTCGTGATTGCACAAAGTGCTGACACAAGCACTCTTTCTGACATTCTCTTAAACTGTTCCCAGACAAACTCCGGAAAATCCCTTTTTATCTGTGGCTCCATAAGGCGCGTCATGCCTGAAACCGACTTGGGAGTCGTAGAGACATTCTCCCTGATACGATTGATGCCCTCTGTGACATCAGGTGTACCAAGAAGACTTTCAGACAACCGTCTGACTTTAATGTAAACGGTCACTCCGGCAGCTGTCAGAACTGCTAATATCGCCACAGCTATAACTAAACCCACATTTGCCTCCTTATTCTGAACGTGTTGCAAGCCACTTCAGATAACCATTGATAAATATATCTATATTGCCATCGAGCACTGCATCCGCATTACCGGTCTCCACATCTGTCCTGTGATCCTTGACCATGGTGTAAGGCTGAAGCACATACGAACGTATCTGGCTTCCCCAGCCAATTTCCTTGACCTCGCCTCTGATGCCCGCCTCCTTTGCAGCATTCTCTTCCTGCTTTAAAAGATACAGCTTTGCCTTTAACATCTGCATGGCTTTGTCCTTGTTCATATGCTGTGAACGCTCATTCTGACACTGTACCACGATCCCTGATGGAAAATGTGTGATACGAATAGCAGACGAAGTTTTATTGATATGCTGTCCTCCTGCTCCACTTGAGCGGTAGGTATCAATTCTGATATCCTCGTCCTTCACCTCAATATCGAGATCCTCCTCAATATCAGGCATGACATCACATGATACGAATGAGGTCTGCCTTTTTCCCGCCGCATTAAACGGCGAAATACGAACAAGCCTGTGTACACCTTTTTCAGACTTTAGATACCCATATGCATTCTCTCCGTTTACCTGGAAAGTAATGGACTTGATACCGGCTTCATCGCCATCAAGCGAATCGAGCACCTCAAGGGTAAAGCCCTTTTTATCAGCCCACTTCGAGTACATACGAAACAGCATGGACGCCCAGTCACACGACTCGGTACCACCTGCACCTGCATTGAGCCTCAGAATCGCATTGCATTTATCATATTCTCCCGACAAAAGAGTCTTCATTCTGATACCGTCATATGTGCTTTCAAAATCATCAAGCATCTGCTGTATCTCGGGTATGAGTGACTCATCGTTCTCCTCATAGCCCATCTCAATCATCGTCTCTATATCTTCGTACTGTTCCTTGAGCTTTGCGTATGTAGCTACATCATCTTTCATACTCTTAAGCTCTTTCATCTTGCTCTGTGACTTCTCCGGGTCATCCCAGAAGTCAGGAGCTTCCATTTCTCGCTCTAATTCCTGGATTTTTTCTTCTTTATTAGCCAGGTCAAAGTGAATCCCTCACTTCCTGTAGTGGGGCTTTGTAGCCTTGGAGCGTGGACTTGAAATTATCCAACTCTACCACAGAATCACCTCTTTCTTTACATTTTAGACGCTTTATGGCTCTAACTACGCTTCCCGCATTCAGGTTGTGGGGTGCGGCCAGCGTCAATACCTTTATTATACCGATTATATTAGAAAACTGCAACTAAATTTGGCACTTATAATCATGCTTATCATCACGCTTGTTATCATGACTGTTACTGTTCACACCTAACAGTGTGACCGACAACGATTACAGCCCACTTATCTTCGCGTCTTCATGTTTTCATATTTTCGGTTTCACAGCTCCTGCTGTATGCTTCGCATGCGCCACATGTGTAACAAGCGCAATAAATAGCAGCATAATGATACCGCCTGTGGTATCAATCAGTACGTCCGTGAATCTGCCGGCCCGGCCGGGCACGAACAGCTGATGAATTTCATCTGTGCAGGCATATATGAAGGTCACGCCTATCGGAATCAAAACTCTTCTTCTGCCATGCAAAAACGAAAATGTCAAAAACCCAAGCAATGTTAGAATGGCATACTCACTCATGTGGGCACATTTTCTCACCGGATAGTCTATAAGCTCTGCCCTATCGAGCAGCTCCTTCTCATCCCAGTGGCTTGCGGTAATGGTATTGACCACAGAAACTATGCGATAACTGACGCTGCCGCTGAGCTCAGACGACTCGGTATCCGGCTCCGCCGAAAACATAAAGATGACTACCATCCAACACAGCATGAGAAAGCATGCAATCTTATTTAAGCTTTTCATTCATCACCTCAATCGCTTTCTGAAGCTGCACATCATACTGCATATCATAGTCTGCATTTGTATCTCCTGTATATTCATAATCAACCTCTACATCAGGCTCGATACCCTTTTTATTGATATTGTGACCGTTTGGTGTGTAGTACTTCGATGTGGTAATCTTTACAGCGTCGCCATCGGAAAGATTGTAAATAGTCTGTACAATTCCTTTTCCAAAGGTCTTTTTGCCTACAAGTGTGGCATCAATATAACCATCCTCATTGTAATCCTTCATGGCTCCCGCAAAAATTTCAGATGCACTTGCGCTGTTCTCATCGACAAGCACTACGATAGGACAGTCAATCTGTTTTCCATCATCATCACCAAATGTCTGGATATTTCCGTTTTTATCCTTTGTATACACGACAGTTCCTGCAGGAAGCTTGCCAACTGTTTCTGCCGGAAGCAGTCTGTCAACCATTTCTGTCACTGCGGTAAGTAGTCCTCCCGGATTAGCACGCAAATCCACTATAAGACCCTTCATACCCTGATTTGTAAGTCCGTCAAGTGCATCCTCAAACTGACTTGCCGTGTTTGTCTGAAACTCGCTGACCTGGATATATCCCACTCCATTGTCAAGCAGCTTGCTGTCCACTGATGGCAGCTCAACATTTTTACGCTCCACCTCAACAGTAAATGGGTCAGCCTCCCCGCCACGCCTGATTTCAAGCGTAACTTTCGTGCCCTCCTTACCTCTGATTTTGGCAACAAGCTTTGTGAGATCCTCGGATGTTGCCTCGACACCATCAACAGAGACTATTTCGTCATCCTTTTTAAGTCCCGCTTCCTCAGAAGGTGTACCACTGTATACCTTCGAAACTGTCACCTGCTTTGTATTCGGATCCTGCTTTAACGCAGCCCCGATTCCATAATACGTGCCTGTCGTACTAATCTGCAGCTCCTTATATTCATCCGCGGTATAATAAACCGAATAAGGATCATTTAGCCCCTCCATCACACCATGCAGCAGACCGTTTTCCAAATCATCCTTATCGTAATCCTCATAGTAGTACTCGTCTATGTAGTTCGCAAGCTCATCGATTTTCTGCACGGTCTTGTCATCAAGCACATCTGCGCTTTTTGCAACGGTATGCACGCTCCTGCCTGTAATCATTGTGTATGCAAAGAGCACAATCAATCCAAGCACAATGGTGGTCACTATACCTGTAGCAATACCGACACCGAACCCATTTCTAAATCCCTTTCTATGAGGCTTTTTATCGCTCATATCTGAATTATCATCGTATTCTAAGCCGTTGTTGTTTGAATTATCCATTTCAGTCCTGTCCTCTCTATATTATGATATGAACTTAAAACAGCCTGTCTCCGATCGGAGCCAGGCCGTCATAATTATTATTATACTCTTAAATGTTTCCGAATTGTGAATCGGCTTCCCAAAAAGCCAATTCCAACGCCCAGTATAAGCGCTACCGGTACAAGTGTAGAGAAAATCTCCTTTGTCGGGATAAATGTCATCATATTTCCTATAAAACTAAACTTATTAGCAATATATGCACAAATCTTTCCATATATGACACTAAGCAATCCCAGAGGAATCGCTGATCCTATCAGTCCAATGAGAATACCTTCTACCACAAACGGAGACCTGACCAGAAAATCAGTCGCTCCAATAAGCTTCATGATAGCTATTTCCTCTCGTCTGACCGCAATACCCGTAGTAACTGTGTTGCTTATAAGGAAAATCGCAACACACAGAAGAATCAGAATAATACCTCCCGATACATAGCTGATAAGCTTATTTAAATCGGTCAGTGTATTAGCCACATCCTGCGACTGGTTTACCTTTCTGACGCCCTCCAGCCCCTTGATATAGTTGACAAGAGTCTGCTGCATAGAGACATCATTCAAATAAACCTGCAGATTTGCTGAATTACTGAGAGGGTTATCATCACCAAATGAAGCGGCAGCATCATCGTAACCCTCAAAATACTCCTTCTGATAATCACTCCATGCATCGGCCGCTGACTGATAATCCACCTTGCCAACCTCAGCCCTCTTTTCTATCTGAGCCTTGTCCGCTTTTATTACATCCTCTGTAGTGCCCTCATTAAAGAACACTGTGACAGCAACACCCTCCTCAGCTGTCTTAACCATGCTTGAGAAGTTAGTCACAACTATATAAAACAGACCAAACATAAAAATACAGGCTGCCATTGTCGCTATGGATGCCAGTGAAAACATCTTGTTTCTGAATATATTCTTAAATCCCTGCTTGATTGAATAAAAAAACGTATTAATCCTCATCACTATCACCATCCTTGCTGTCAGATACAACAAGACCTTTCTTTATAGTGATAACACGTTTTTTCATAACCTTAACAATCTCAAGATTGTGAGTTACAACGATAACAGTTGTGCCTTTCTCGTTGATTTCCTCAAGCAGTTTCATAATCTCCCACGCATTGTTATTGTCCAGATTACCCGTCGGCTCGTCAGCAAGCAGCATGCTCGGCTCATTGACAAGAGCTCTTGCAATAGCTACTCTCTGCTGCTCTCCTCCCGAAAGCTCTCTCGGCTTTGACTTGTACTTTGCAGCAAGCCCTACCATAGAAAGCATCTGTGGCACCTTTTTCTTAATAACAGCTGTGGATGCACCGATAACCTTGAGTGCAAAAGCTACATTTTCATAAACATTTCTATCTTTTAATAATCTGAAGTCCTGGAAAACGACTCCAACATTTCTTCTGTATTTAGGAACCTGCTTGTGGCGAATGCGCGTCAGATTCCTTCCGTCAACAGTAATCGTTCCGTCTGTAGGATCAAGCTCCTTTAAAAGAAGCTTAATCAAAGTGGATTTGCCGGATCCGCTATCTCCGCATACGAAAACAAACTCTCCATCATCAATCTCGAGATTGACATCATTGAGAGCAGGTATACCTGCAGAATATGCCTTACTGACATGTTCAAGTTTAATCATTACTTTCTCCTTAATAGTCCATTGATTCCATATATTTCATATATTTGACTACCATAAGGGCAATCTTAAATGTGATGGCATCCTCGAACACTCTAAGGTCGAGTCCTGTACTTTTCTGAAGCTTGTCCAATCTATATACAAGAGTATTTCTGTGAATGTAGAGCTGTCTTGAAGTCTCAGATACATTCAGGCTATTCTCAAAGAACTTATTTATAGTAGATAATATTTCTTCATCAAAATCGTCAGGGGATTTGCCATCAAATATCTCTTTGATAAACATCTTGCATAGAGGAATCGGGAGCTGATATATCAGACGACCTATTCCAAGCTGGGAATATGCTATAATATTCCTCTCCTCGAAAAAGATTTTTCCGACATCGAGAGCCATTCTGGCCTCCTTATATGAGCGCGACACCTCTTTCAACTCATTGATAACAGTACCATATGCAATATGTACCCCATCCGCTTCGGATCTGAACAGATTCAAAATCACCTCGGCTGTCTTTCTGAGATCATCATAGGTCTCGTTTTCTGCCAGTTCCTTCACTACTATTATATTCTTCTCGTCAACAGCTGTAACAAAATCCTTTGATTTGCCGCCGAAAAGACTTCTGATCTTCTCAAGCTCATTGCCGTCCTTCTCCCTGTTTGTCTCAACAATAAATACTACACGTCGCACTTCAATATCAATATGAAGCTTCTTCGCGCGATTATATATATCAACCAGAAGGAGATTATCCAAAAGCAGATTCTTTATAAAATTATCCTTGTCAAATCGCTCCTTGTACGCAACCAGAAGATTCTGGATCTGGAAGCTTGCAATCTTGCCTATCATGTAGACATCCTCGCTGTCACCATAAGCTAAAAGCACATATTCCAGCTGGTGATCATCAAAGACTTTGAAAAACTGGCATCCATTAATCACCTGACTGTCTGCCGGTGATGCAACAAAGGCCTGTGCCGGCTCTATAAACGCCTCTGCATTCGGAAACGTAGCTGCAAGAATCTTGCCCTCAACATCTATCACACAAAGATCGGTTCTCGTAATTCCTTTAAGGCCATCAATTGTATTTTGAAGTATCTGATTGGAAATCATAAATCGTTCTCCTTCTCCCCTTTTTGTAACTGTACATTGCCCTCACAGTCACTTTATAACTAATTGCATAAATACTTGCTATTATTTTAATACATTCGCACAAAAAAATAAAGAGGTAAATGTACAATTTTTACACATTTCCTCTTATTTTTTCTTTTATTGTTATAAGAATTAACTATATTGAACTGTTTTGTCTATGTTCATAGGTGTTGATAAGATGCGTAAGGTGCTTCACATCAAGCATTTTTCTTATTTTTCCAATAAATCCATGCTTTTTCCCCATGAACTTATTATTTCCGATTCCGTACCAGAGGTTCATCAACAGCTTTTCCCTGTTGTGTAAAAGGAACTTCTCCTGTGACGGAGACGGAAGAAATGATGCAATCGCATCAGGTGAAACGATGTTAATTTCATTGACAAGATTTTCGCTGCATCCCGGTGAGTCATCAAGAACACCCTTGCCGGATATTCGCGCTCTGTCAAATAATCCAAGCAGAAATTCCTCAGCCTCATCAACAGCTTTCTGCGACTCTGCAATCACAAAGATTTTTTTATCATTTCTCTCAAGCCGCTTAAAAAGCTCATAAAAGAAGTCATGATCTTCTATCTCATGCCGACGCTGCAAGGTATCTGCCGATGCCGCCCTTAGTATGCCTTCATCCGCAATGACAGTATAATCGCATGCCTCCAGCGCCTGCTTCACCTCTTCATCAGACTCCGCCAATGCCAGCGTATCCATATTCACTTCCTCTATTGTAGTGAGTATCTTCTCTGAAATACGCCTGTCGACTCTCATGAGCATCTCGCGTACTGTATAGTTATCAAGTTGTAGCCCTGCAATATCTATCTTTTTAATCATAATTTGAAGTATAACAAAATTAACTTACATAATCAACACTTTTCAAGTTGTCCGACAATTATAAAGCATTTTAATCATATTATTTACAATTAAAATGTCAATATTATTTCCGAAATATTACTAATTTAGTGCAACTTTATCAGAACTTTACAAAACAGTTGTTCTTTTGCTCACATTCAAAAATGTGGATAATGTGCATAACTCCGTGCATAACTCATTTTTAGGGCACTTTGAGGTTTACTTTTGTTGATAGTTATCCACATTTATCCCCAATCCGAATTTACCTGGTTTAGCATATCAACTTTTTTGTGCATGTTGCTATTTTGATATATGTGATAAAAATTACGCTTGACAGCCCTGTTTTCCATTCTGTTTAAATTAGTCCCGTTTTTAAACATATATGCATATCATACAGGCTACTTATTTCAAATATCATAAACAAAAATAAATTTTCTATATGTAAAAAAGACCTCCATCTCGATGAGATGAAGGTCTTTATAGATTCATATTTACCTATCCGACATGAATTTATTAGAAAATTCTTCTAACTGCAATGATTGATTTGTAGTTAGCCGGTGATGTATATTTGATACCGTCTGATGGATTGCTTGCATGTACAATAGTGTTTCCACCACAGTAGATAGCAACATGTCCGCTATAGCAGATGATATCTCCAGGCTGCATATCGCTTGTGCTCACACCGTATCCAACGCTTCTCATTGCTGATGAGCTGTGTGGTAAGCTGATGCCAAACTGTGCATAAACTGACATTACAAATCCTGAACAATCTGTTCCGTTTGTAAGACTTGAGCCACCGTAAACATAAGGATTGCCAACGAACTGTGATGCATAATTAACAACAGCCTGTCCGTTTGAACCACTTGGTGCGCTATAGCTCTTCTCTGATGAAGAACTGCTTGATGATTTGCTTGAAGACTTAGATGACTTCTTTGCTGCTGCCTTGGCTGCTTTTGCTTCCTCAGCCTTTCTAGCTTTCTCTTCAGCCTTTCTGGCTGCTTCCTCAGCTGCCTTACGCTCTGCCTCTTCCTTGGCAAGTCTTGCTGCTTCCTCTTCCTTAGACTCAGCATAAGTGAACTCTGTATCGAGTGTCACATAATCTGTAGATACATATCCGGTACCGTCTGCTGTAGATACACCTACCCATCCAGCTGTTGACTCATCCACAACTGTGAGATCATCCTCTCCGGACACGAGACCAAGTACTTCTGCATCAGTAGATGCTGTTGTTCTGACCTTGAGTGTCTCAGTATTGACTGTTGCCACGCGACGTCCTGCGCTCTGTACAAGTGCATCGTCACCAACTACAACATAATCGCCTTTTACATATCCTGTTACTGAACCGGACTGGATTTTGTACCATCCGTTATCGGTTGTCTCAAGTACTGTTCCAATTCCATTGTTATAGAGCTTTCCAAGAGACTCGCTGTTTTCATCTGCACTCGCACGTATATTAACGCTGTCGCTAACCTGTGCAACTGCTGTATCAGCATATGCTGATTTAACTGGCTCAGCATCTGTTGTCGCAACATCTGTTGCAGTCTCTGATGTCTCATCACCTTTTAACATTACATCTGTCAACATAGATGTAACACCGGCTGTAAGAGTGTTTGATGTACTAACAATATCTGATGTATAACTAGCTACTCCTGCAGTAGGTCCAGCCGCATATACTGCATATGGCACTGATGACAGAGCCATAAAACCTGTAAGTACCCCGGCTGTGAGTTTCACATAATTTACTTTCATTTTACCCTCCGTTGTATGAATTTGTAACAGTTATTACGAATTTGTTACAAATATTACTTTGTCATTATAACAAAGCAACATATATATGTCAACGTTTTCTTAGTGAATTCTTAAGAAAATCTTGACTTTTTCCAACGAATAGGACTTATGTCGCATGAAATACTTATGTAATAATTTTATTTTACAGCAATAGCCTCAACCTCAAGCATTACATCCTTTGGAAGCCTTGCGACCTCAACACAGCTTCTTGCAGGGTATGCTCCGTTAAAAAATGTGGCATATACCTCATTTATTGCACCGAAGTCATTCATCTCCTTGATGAAAACTGTAGTCTTTACCACATTGTCCATGCTTGTTCCTGCTGCCTCAAGCAGATGTGACAGATTTGTAAATGCCTGCTTAGCCTGTGCCTGTGAGCCCTCAGGAATCTCACCGGTCTCCGGAACTACCGGTATCACTCCGGAAGTATATACCATACCATTTACCTCGATAGCCTGTGAATATGGTCCGATTGCTGCCGGTGCCTTGTCTGTACTGATAACGTTTTTCATGTTATTGCCCTTCTTTCCTGTTAAAATTTATTAAAAAGATTGTTATTTCTTAAGACGGATTTTGCCATCCGTGAGATCAATCTTTCTTTCCTTATATAAATGACCAACTGCACGCTTGAATGCATTTTTGCTAAGTCCTGTTTCTCTCTTGATTACCTCCGGGCTAGCCTTTTCCGAAAACGGAAGCACACCTGCGTATGAATCAAGCAGCTCAAGGAGCTTTTCAGAGTCGGAATCCATCTGAATATATGCCTTTTCCCTCATTGTCAGGTCCAGCTTGCCATCCGCCTTGACATCAGTGACCTTTGCCTCTATCACATCTCCAAGCTTCAGATAAGCGGCATTCTCAAAAACCGGTATCTTTGCTGAATATTTGTCATCCACAGCGATAAATGTACCGAAATTGTCGCTAAAATCATACACACGGCCTGAAACCATATCATCCTTTTTGTATGGGGAATCGGTGCTCAGCATATGGTAAATACCCTTTGTGGTAGCGCAAAGCCTCTGGCTTTTATCTATGTATAATGTAACAAGTATCTCATCTCCGGCGCTGACCTTTCTGACCATCTCCTTGTAAGGAAGAAACAGGTCCTTTTCAAGCCCCCAGTCAAGGAACGCCCCTATTTTAGTCATCTCCTTGACAGTAAGCACTGCTAAACCTCCAAGTGTCAGCTTTGGCTCGTTTGTCGTAGCAATAAGTCTGTCGTTAGAGTCCTTGTATACAAAGACCTTAAGCTTATCCCCCTGCTTTACTCCATCCGGAATCTGCTTTGCCGGAAGCAGTACCCTTTCCTCCGAAGCCGAAGATGTTGACAGATATATGCCAAAATCAACCTTCTTTACACATACAAGCTCCTGATATTCTCCTAATCTCATGTTTTTCCGTCCTTTCTGTATCAAAACTGTATCGTTGTTAAATAATGGAATTATAATTATTTTCCCGGTACCGGCTTACTCAAAAACTCCACCACCGAATACGGTTTTTTATCCGTATCCGCAAGCACCACTGTCACACTCTTTGATGTGTACTTCACGTATGATATAACTGTATCACCAAGCTTTGCTTCTTTTCTGTACTCCACACGAAGCTCAGATATTTCAAAATCATTCGGCAGAAGCTGCTGCGCCAGCATAACATACTTCTCATTGTTCATATGATGGTTGCTGTCTATAAAAAACTGAGGAACCACAATCTCACCCTTTTTCTCCATATCATCAGGAATATGAAGCTTGCGCTTTGCACACTCCATCTCAAGCTGCGGCTCAAGACCGTATGTATCCGCAAACTCCTGAGGCACCTTCACCGGTCTGCCGGTTCGTGTATCAACAAGTACCCAGACAGAATTGGCATATGCCAGTGTGCTGCCGCCTGCATCTTCAAGTGTGAAATTTCTGTAACCGTAAAACGCCTTCATACCATATGCCCATGTGGATATCTTTACCTGTTCATTAAGCAGTGGAAGCCTGTTTATGCATATCTGCCATGATGAAAGCACCCATGCTATATGATTGTCCGCAAGAAATCTGATTCCCACATCATGTGACTGTGAGTGAAACACACTACAGTCCTGAAAATAATTGGTAAGCCCTGTAAGGCTCAGTCTGCATGACGAATCCACCTCGCTGTAACGTATTCTGCTGTCAAATGAAAAAGCCATATCTAATTCCTCTAGTCTATAAAATTGAAGTAACTTCTGATAAATCTAAACGCTTCATCCACACCATTGGACATCCAAAGATTTGAGCTTTTATTAATGATATCCTGGTATTGCTGTATAGTAATTGGTGTCTTTTTTTCAGAGCCGAGTTCTTCTATAAGATTAATAATTCTCAAAAAATTCTTGTTCATATTACACCATCCTTCTATAACTATTTAAGTCATATACGTTTTTATTTTATAACAAATCGCATTATTACACAAGAAAAAAAGAGAACTTCTATCGAAGTTCTCTTTAGCTGGCCCACAAGGATTCGAACCTTGAAATGACGGAGTCAGAGTCCGTTGCCTTACCATTTGGCGATGGGCCAATGTGTTGTCTCAACAAATGATATTATACACATGTGATTATATAGTGTCAAGCATTTTTTTATTTTAATTGAATGTAATTGAATATAAATTCTGCTTGTCCTGCTAAAATGTGAGCACCGGCTAATTTTTAAACAGCAATACCTCGCCATCATATTCAGCAAATGTCACCTCATCGCCCCACTCAAGCTTTGCCGTGCCGTTTGTCTGCTCTATGATTGTTTTCTCTATGCGTTTTTTATCATTTTCCGGGATAACAGCTTTCACGAGCACATCCGCCTCATACGCTGTGTCCATCACCGTAATCTTCTCCTGTGCAAACAGATACTGAAGTCTTCCGATTCCGGTATAGTCCGTCCTGATAAACAGTACTGCACCATCCTTCTTCTCTATTATCTCACTTGCCGAAAGCCCCGCCTTTGTGGCTTGCTGATACGCACGCACCAGTCCGCCTGTGCCAAGCAGCACCCCACCGAAGTATCTCGTTACAACAACAGCGGCATTGTGGATATTTTCCTTAAGGAGCACATCAAGCATAGGACGGCCTGCGGTGCCTGCAGGCTCCCCGTCATCCGAGCATCTGGTCAGCTCCTGTCTCTTTCCTATAACAAAGGCACTGCAGTTGTGCCTTGCATCCCAGTATTTCTTTTTCGTCTCATTGATGAAGCTTACAGCCTCATCCTCAGACTCTACCGGCCTTACGGTTGCTATAAACCTCGATTTCTTCTCTGTTATATCACCCTGTCCGCCCTTGTACACGTACAGGCTTATAGTATTCTCTGACATAGATATTCTTTCCATCCTGATATTGCCTGATTACACTCATGCATCTTAAAGACACTTTATAATTGTTACCTGTATTATATAATATGAAAACCAATCTGTAAATTGCATTTAAATGCTATATTTGATATAATAATGTATACTGTTTATTTTCTAATCACAGTATATACAAACAAGATTACAAATCTTTATAATGACAAGGAGGCCTATATATGAATTACGGCAAAAAAGCTACAATGCAGCTGCTCCGGAAATATGACAATAAGAGCTCTAAGGTCAAAAACAAGTTCAAGCTCATTGTTCTAAAGATTCTTCTGGTTGTAGTAATTGTAGCAGGCGCAGCCGGCATCAGTTCAGGAATCGGTGTCATGAAGGGAATCATTGATTCCGCACCTGACATATCAAAGATCGATGTCACTCCTACCGGCTACTCAACTACCGTTCTGGCGGCAAACGGAGAAGAAACCGCCACACTCGTAGGTCAGGGGGCAAACAGGCAGTATGTCACCATCGATGAGATTCCGCTGGATTTGCAGCATGCTTTTGTTGCAATCGAGGATGAACGCTTTTACGACCACAACGGCATCGACCTGCATGGTATCGGAAGAGCCTTTATCTCCGGTCTGTCAAAGGGCAGATTCAGTGAGGGAGCCAGCACAATAACACAGCAGCTCATCAAGAACAACGTACTGACCAGCTGGACAAGCGAAACTTCCTTTGTAGAAAAGCTTCAGAGAAAGATTCAGGAGCAGTACCTTGCCCTTGAGCTCGAAAAGCAGGTAAACGACAAGGACTGGATTCTTGAAAACTACATGAATTCGGTCAATCTGGGAGCAAATACCCTCGGTGTGCAGGCCGCATCCAAGAAGTACTTTAACAAGGATGTCTCAGAGCTCACGCTTTCTGAAGCATCTGTCATCGCAGGTATCACTCAGAATCCATCCGGCTACAACCCTATCACACACCCTGACAAAAATGCCAAGAGACGTGAAAAGGTGTTAAATAACATGAAGGATCAGGGCTATATCTCCAAGGCGCAATATGATGAGGCCATGGCCGATGATGTCTACTCAAGAATTGCTGAGTACAACACCACAGGCTCAGGCTCTGTGAACACATACTTTATTGATGCGCTCATCGACAACGTGTTCGACGATCTCACAGCCGCCGGTTACTCTGAGACAGAAGCCTACAAGCTGATTTACAAGGGCGGACTGACTATCAAATCGACCCAGGACATTACTATGCAGACTATATGCGACGAGGAGGCAAACAATCCATCCAACTATCCGTCCGACGCAAAGTATTCGTTCCAGCTTTCCTTCGAAGTAAAAAAGGCAGACGGTTCGTACAAGACCTACACAAACCAAACCATGCTCTCTTTTTATAAGAAGAAAACCAACAATGATGATTTCAGCATCAACTACTCAAGCCCTGATGAATGCAATGCAGCTATTGCACAGTACGAGCAGGATGTACTTGAGGAGGGCGATTCAATTGTAGAGGGTTCTGAAGCTGTCAATATCACGCTGGAGCCGCAGGTTGCCATGACAGTCATCGACCAGAGCACCGGTGAAGTAAAGGCACTGGTAGGCGGTCGCGGTGACAAATCCGGCAACAGAACATGGAACAGAGCTACAGATACATGCAGACAGCCCGGCTCTACCTTCAAGATAATCGGCTGCTATGCTGCTGCTCTCGATGCAGGCGGCAAAACACTTGCATCCGTGCAGGATGATGCACCGTTTACAGTAGGTTCAAAAACCTTTAACAACTATGACAAATCTTTCGGAGGCTTTACCTCCATCCGATGGGCAATAACAAAGTCCATCAATATTGTAACAGTCAAAACCTTACAGGATATCGGGGTTGAGCTCGGTTACAAATATGCGGAGGATTTCGGTATTTCAACTCTCACCGATTCCGACAAAAACCTGTCACTGGCGCTCGGCGGACTGACAAAGGGTGTCACAAACCTTGAGCTCACAGGTGCATATGCTACTATAGCCAACGGCGGAGTATATTTAGAGCCAAAGTTCTACACTCAGGTTCTTGACCACGATGGCAATGTATTACTTGACAAAACTGATACACAGGACTCACGTACTGTAATCAAAGATACTACAGCATGGCTTCTTACAGATGCCATGAAGGATGTTCTGACAAACGGAACCGGAAAGCTGGCGCGCTTTGACAGCCAGATAGCCCAGGCGGGTAAATCCGGTACCACAACAAGCAACCGCGACTGCCTGTGGGCAGGATACACACCATACTACACATGTGTCGTATGGGGCGGCTATGATGACAACTCGAAACAGTCCGGCAAGCTCACATCTTATCCTAAGAATATATGGAAGAATGCCATGAGCAGAATCCATGACGGACTTGAAGCCAAAGACTTTGTACAGCCGGATGGCATAACAAATGCCACGGTATGCAGCAAATCAGGACTTCTTCCTTTAGGAGGAATATGTGACAATGATCCACGAGGATCAATGCTGACAACAGAATATTTCGATAAGGACACTGTGCCGACAGACAACTGCGACCATCATGTTGTACTTGAGATTTGTGCCGATTCGGGAGCCATTGCCAGTCCGCATTGTCCGAATAAAATATCAAAGGTGTTTATAACAGGCGCTGTATCAGGCAGCCCTGAGTATGAATTCATGGCAGATGATACGTTCATGAATACCGTATGTACATTACATGATGCAACATCGCTGATTAACAGCTCACCAACCACTACGGATCCTACCAATTCCGGTACTACACCGGGCAGTACTGACGGCACTGCGGCTGGAGCACAGACAGGTGGAGCTGAAACTGGTACCGGTGCTGGCTCAGGTGCTAGTCCTGGTGGTTCTGGTTCTGGTACTGGTGGCTCCGGTTCTGGCACTGGCGGTTCCGGTTCTGGCGGTTCTGGAGCCGGTGGTTCCGGTACTGGTGTTGGTGGCTCCGGTACTGGTGCTTCTGGGGCCGGTGCTAACGGTTCCGGTTCTGGCGGTTCCAATTCCGGTGCTACTCATTAATCATAAATGAGGTGCCAAACACCTTTTGACCCTCATATCATATAATACAGCTTCACAAAAGCAAAACCCCCAAGGATCATATCCTCGGGGGTTTTTGTTGATGTATATATGCTAAGGGGATTAGATAATAATTTGCATTACTCTACATCCTGTAATGCCTCAATTCCTTCCTCGCCTGTACGAACCTTGACAACCTGTGCCACGTCGTAAACGAAGATCTTGCCATCTCCGATATGTCCGGTGTAGAGAGTCTTCTTAGCAGTCTCAATAACCTTTTCTACCGGAATCTTGCCAACGATTACCTCAACCTTAACCTTTGGAAGTAATGTCGCATCAAGCTCAGCTCCACGGTATTTCTCGCCGGCACCCTTCTGGATACCACAGCCCATAACCTGTGTCACTGTCATTCCTGTTACACCTAAGTCATTCATAGCCTTACGAAGCTTGTCGTACTTTGTAAGCTTTGAAATAATAACAACCTTGTGGATACCGCTTGCTGAAGCCGGTGTTGTTGCATTTACAACAGGCACTGCTGCATCCTTCTTTGCCTGAGAAGCTGTTGCATACTCTGAAGAACCAAGGTCTGTATTTTCATTGACATCCATAACATCACCTGATACATCCATGATAGCAAATCCTGCGTATGCTGATGGAAGACCATGCTCTGTTGGGTCAAGTCCTACGATTTCCTCTTCCTCAGAAACTCTAAGTCCCAGTGTAGCCTTGATAACAAGGAATACTATTGTAATAGTTACTACTGTCCATGCTGCAACAGAAACAAATCCTGTGAGCTGGAGTCCTAAAAGCTTAAATCCACCGCCGTAGAAGAGTCCTACGAGCTCGTTGCCCTTTGAATCAGCGATTGAATATCCAGGAGCACTGTTTGTGGCAAAAAGTCCAACAGCAATTGTTCCCCAGATACCATTCATCATATGTACTGCGACAGCACCTACAGGGTCATCAACACGAAGCACATAGTCAAGTAACCATACACCAAAGCAGACAAGAAGTCCTGCTACGGAACCGATAATGATAGCACCAAGTGCATCTGTTACATCGCATCCTGCTGTGATAGCTACAAGTCCTGCAAGTGAAGCATTCAGACACATTGACACATCAGGCTTGCCATATTTGAGCCATGTGAAAATCATACATACTACTGTTGCAAGTGCAGGTGCGATTGTTGTTGTTACAAAGATAGAACCAAGCTGCTCTACTGATTTTGCTGCTGCACCGTTGAATCCATACCAACCAAGCCAGAGAATGAATACACCGAGTGCACCGATTGTAATGTTATGACCCGGAATAGCGTTTACCTTTGTAATCTTTCCGTTTTTATCCTTTGTAAACTTTCCGATACGAGGTCCAAGAATTGTAGCTCCTACAAGAGCACTGATACCACCAACCATATGGATGGCACATGAACCTGCGAAATCATGGAAGCCAATCTGTGAAAGCCAGCCACCGCCCCAGATCCAGTGAGCCTCGATTGGGTAAATAAGTGCTGAAATAACTCCTGAATAAACACAGTAGGAAATAAATTTTGTTCTCTCAGCCATAGCTCCTGATACGATAGTTGCTGTTGTCGCACAGAAAACCAGGTTGAATACAAAGTTTGACCAGTCAAAATCTTTGTAAGATGTAAAGATGTCAAATCCCGGCTTACCGATGAAACCAAGAACATCTTCACCTAATAAAAGTGAAAAACCAATCAGTATGAATACAACTGTACCAATACAGAAATCCATGAGGTTTTTCATAAGGATGTTACCGGTATTCTTTGCTCTGGTAAAACCTGCTTCTACCATAGCAAAACCTGCCTGCATCCAGAATACCAATGCTGCTCCAATAAGGAACCAGACTCCGAAAATTACTCCACTAATCTCTTCTGTCATAGTAATGTCCTCTCTTTCCTGTTTTTTCTTTCATTTTTTCATTTTATCGAAAGTAAAATTTATAAAAAAATAGAGACACTTTACCAATTTCCACAGCTTCGTGGTTCAGCAAAATGTCTCCATTTTATTATTATGTTAAATTAAATCATATATGCCGCTCTAAACAGCTTTCCGTAAGCTTTGGACCTTAAACTACAAGGATTAAACCTCGAAGATTAAATCGCCGTATGATGGCATTGGCCACATCTCTTTGTCGACAATCATCTCAAGCTCATCAACCGGAGTACGAAGAGCATCCATAGCAGTCTTTACAACATCTCTGTAGTAAACAGCCTGCTCTCTGCCCTCTTCCATAGCACCGGCCTTTGCTGTCTCATCCTTAAGCTTTGCAAGTGCAACCTGTGCATCTGAGAGAAGAGCTGAGCTCTCTGTAAGAAGCTCTGACTGAACAGATACATCTGCATCAGCAACTGCACTCTTAACTGAGTTAACTGACTGTGCAAGTGATGTAACATACTTGATAACTGCAGGAATAATCTGCTTTCCGGCAATATCAATCATAGCCTTTGCTTCTATATTAATTGTCTTTGCATATGTCTCATACTCGATCTCGGCACGGCTCTCAAGCTCTGTCTTTGTAAATACACCGAACTTCTCGAATGCTGCAACTGACTCAGGAGCAACGTATGCAGGAATTGCATCTACCATAGACTTGATGTTTGGAAGTCCACGTCTTGCTGCCTCAGCTACCCACTCATCTGAGTATCCGTTTCCGTTGAATACGATTCTCTGGTGCTCTACTGCGTAATCCTTGATGAGATCATGTACAGCGAGGTCAAAGTTGTCTGCCTTCTCAAGTATATCACAAGCGTCTGAGAATGCCTCAGCCACGATTGTGTTGAGCACGATGTTGGCCTGTGCAACAGAATCCTGTGAACCAACCATACGGAACTCGAACTTGTTTCCTGTGAATGCGAATGGTGATGTACGGTTACGGTCTGTAGCATCCTTCATGAAATCAGGAATTGTCTTAACACCTGTCTCAAGCTTCTCACCCTTTAAGCTGTGTGTAGCTGTACCTGTTGAGATAAGCTGGTTCAATACGTCTCCAAGCTGGTCTCCAAGGTAGATAGAAAGGATTGCAGGTGGTGCCTCGTTAGCTCCAAGTCTGTGATCGTTTCCTACATCTGCTGCTGCCGCACGAAGAAGTGATGCATGCTCATCGATTGCCTTTAACATACATGTGAGTACAAGTAAGAACTGTACATTATCATGAGGTGTCTTGCCAGGCTCAAGTAAGTTGATACCATCATCTGTTGTGATTGACCAGTTGTCATGCTTTCCTGAACCGTTAACTCCTGCGAATGGCTTCTCATGAAGTAAGCACTGGAGTCCGTGACGGCCTGCCACCTTCTTAAGTGTCTCCATGATAAGCTGATTGTGGTCAACAGCTACGTTGCACTCAGCATAGATAGGTGCAAGCTCGTGCTGTGCAGGTGCTACCTCGTTGTGCTGTGTCTTAGCTGAAACACCAAGCTTCCAGAGCTCCTTATTTACATCTCTCATGTAAGCTGCGATTCTTTCACGGATAGCTCCGAAATAATGATCATCCATCTCCTGTCCCTTTGGAGGCATAGCTCCGAAAAGTGTACGTCCTGTGAAGATGAGATCCTTTCTCTGTAAATACTTCTCACGGTCTACGATGAAGTACTCCTGCTCAGGTCCGACAGAAGGAGTAACCTTCTTTGATGTTGTATTTCCGAATAATCTAAGAAGTCTCAGTGCCTGATCGTTGATTGCTTCCATTGATCTAAGAAGAGGTGTCTTCTGATCAAGAGCCTCGCCTGTGTATGAACAGAAGGCTGTTGGAATGCAAAGTGTTGCGCCTGCTGCGTCCTGTCTGACAAATGCAGGTGATGTACAATCCCAGGCTGTATATCCTCTTGCCTCAAATGTAGCACGAAGACCACCTGATGGGAAAGATGAAGCATCCGGCTCACCCTTTATTAACTCTTTTCCCGAAAAGCTCATAAGTACTTTTCCGTTTGGCATTGGAGAAGTGATAAATGAATCATGCTTCTCAGCAGTAACGCCTGTAAGTGGCTGGAACCAATGTGTATAGTGTGTTGCACCCTTCTCAATGGCCCATTCCTTCATCTCGTGTGCGATAACATCAGCAGTCTCGAGATCAAGCTCCTTTCCTTCGTCCATAACCTCATGGAGCTTCTTGTAAACCTTCTTTGGAAGACGCTCCTGCATAACTGCATCGTTAAATACGTTCTCTCCAAAGATGTCTGCTACGTTGAAATATTCCTGTTCGCTCATATCTTACATCCTTTCTGTTCATCAATCCCCTTGAGTGAATTGTTATTTTCAAATAATGTTTAAACAGCTGCACAACATATAAACTCGAATGTTCTTGTTTTATGCCGGACTTCTTAGTTCATTAAAAAAGAGGGCACTCCATCTATGGTGGAACGCCCTCGTTCATTTCGCTTAACATTATTTCTGAAATTAAGATACTCCTTTGAGTATCAAAAATCAAGTGTTTATGTTAAAAAAGTTAAGTTTTATAAAATTTTACTACAAGATATAAATATTTTGTAAAGTAGTATGTGCAAAAATACCAAACATTATAGAAAGGGAACACCACATGACAGCAAAAGAACAACTCATAATAACAGATAACAGCCTAGAGGAATACCGTAAAATACTGCAAAATGAGGAAAAGAAGGCATCAACAATAGAAAAATATATACGCGATGTAAAAAAACTGCGCGACTTTGCAAAAGGACAGCCTATCACACAGGAGCTTCTGATAAACTACAAGCAGCATCTGCAGTCCTCAAACCTATATAACACATCAAGCATCAACTCATACATAGCCGCCGCCAACAATTTCTGCAGAACGATGGACGCACACCTGCTACATATAAAAATGCTCCGCACACAACACTGCGCATTCACCTCCATACAAAATGAGCTGAGCATGCAGGACTACACTGTCCTGATAAAAACAGCCCTCACACAGAACCGTACCCAGCTTGCCATGATAATAGAAACACTCGGAAGCACAGGCATCCGAATAAGCGAACTCAAATATGTGACAGTCGAATCACTGCACACCGGAATGACCTCCATATCCAATAAGGGAAAAATACGTCAGATACTATATCCACAAAAGCTGATATATACGCTGCTTAATTACTGTAAAAGCAAGGACATTCTCTCCGGCTGTGTATTCAAAACAGCAGGCGGAAAGCCACTCGACCGCAGCAACATCTGGCACTCCATGAAAAAGCTCTGTGACTCCGCCGGCATAGATTCCGCAAAGGTCTATCCTCATAATATAAGGCATCTGTTTGCCCGCTGCTTCTATGAGCAGACCAACGATATAGCCAAGCTTGCAGATGTGCTGGGACACAGCAATATAGAAACCACACGTATTTATATCAAGACCTCCGGCAATGAGCACAGAAGGCTGCTGGATGGAATGGGGATGGTGGTGTAGGAGAGATGAGCTTATAGCTTCTCTCCCACCACCCTGCACCGCTTCCTGCAAAAAGCAATGCCATAGGCTAAAATATCACATCTGTCCTCATCACGCAGAGCCTCATCATATCTCTTGTCCTTAATCTGCGCCATAGCAGCATCACATGCTGCGTCAAGCCCCTTAATCTCCTTCGCATACTTCACCTCAATGATGATACCCGCATCAGGATCCTCCGGCTTGATTAAAATATCACTGAAGCCATCCCCCGACTCACGATTAGACTTGATAAGCCAGTCCGGATTGCTGCCTCGCAGCAGCCCCAGAAGCAGCCCATGATAAAAATTCTCCTTCATATCATCAGGTGCCTTGGTGTCCAGTATGCTAATCATGCGTCCCATCACGATATTGAGCTGCCTTGCAATCTGCTGCTCATCCTTATCAAGGATAGCTCTTGATAAAAGCTTCATCGTGTCATTTTCATTAGCTACAACAGCCTTGAACCATTCCTGAATCTGGAGGATAAAAACCTCGCGTACTTCTTTATTGGGAATAACAAGCTTATACGCATAGCTCTCACTGTCAGGCAGCTTCACTTCACCGATTTTTGTGAGGTAGCCGGTTGTAAAAAGTACGCTCCAAATATTATCGATACTGTTGTCAATCTCATCATAGGTCAGGTCCAATCGGACGACTTTCTCAATCGCCTCACCGGCAATGAGACGCTCAATCTCGTCCTTCGTGGACGAATCAGCCCTGTTGATAAGGCGTCTCACCAGACTGTTTCCGCTGCTGTTAATCCAATATGTCTGTGGCTTTGCGTCGCTGTCATCACGCAGATGGTCGACATGATTTATTACATCCCACGGACAGTAAACATCAGCCCTGCCAAAATGATATCCGTCATACCACTCCTTTATCTCATCAAAATGCGAATCTATCCCATAGTCAGACAGCAGCCTTCTTACATCCCCATCAGTAAAACCAAACTGCTCATCAAATCTTGAATCAGTAATTGACATGACATTGAAATTATTAAGCCCTGTAAATATACTCTCCTTTGAAATACGAAGACATCCTGTGAGTACGGCAAACTGTAAAAACTCATTGGTCTTAAGCGCCTGGCCAAAAAGACCTCTGATGAGAGAAACCATCTCCTTGTAATAACCATTCTGAAAAGCCTTGTCCAGAGGGACATCGTACTCATCTATAAGGATAACTGCCTTCTGTCCAAAATGCTTAAACAACAGCTTTGAAAGCATACGTATACTGTCCTCAATATTTTCATCAGTTCCCTGAAGCATCTTGCCGAACTGTGTCCTATCCTCATCAGTCAATGCATCACTGGTCTTCAAATAATAATGTCTGTCAAACTCATTTTTTAAAATAGCACACAGCATACGTCTTGCAGTAGTAAAATCTAAACCATCCACACCCTTGAGCGATAAAAAAATGACAGGATACCTACCCATATACTCGTCACAAAGCTCTTTGTTGCCTGAAATATATAAACCGTCAAATAAAGACTTATCCGTGCCTATCTCAAAGAAGCTTTTTAACATGCTCATATTAAGAGTCTTTCCAAAGCGGCGTGGACGAGTAAAAAGGGTTACCTTTCCCCAACCCTGTAAGAGCTGCTCAATAAGCCTAGTCTTGTCAATATAATAGAAACCCAGTTGTCGGATTTCCTCAAAATTTTCAATTCCAACCGGTAACTTCAAAGTATTTGCCATAAAAGCCTCCAAAAAAAGTCAATCAAACGCCCCATTATTATTTTCTATATTTATTGCAATAATTGTTTGATAAATGAAATTCCTTTTGACTTCATATCCATTATCTGTTCATCTATCGACAACTTTTTACGATTGATGTTTTATCCCCCTTTATACATCCATACATTTTATATATCTATCTATATCAAATTTATTCTCTTCTGAATACTTACTAAGCTCTTGTTTAACCTGTAACATTCTCTCATATTCAGTCTTTGATAATCGTAGAACATCTGTAGGTTTATTAGTTATATGACATACATTTGATTTTGATTTGTTAAATTCCTTATGAATGAATGTCTCTTTATCATCAACAATTCCACCAAAATTTAAACTAAAATCCCATATTTCAAATATATCATCAGGTTTTTCCCTAAAGAACTTATCCATTTTCTCTTTTATATCTTCTCTATCAACAATAATATGGTCATAAATGCAATTCAACATATTATCAGAATCCGAATAATTTTTCCAAAATGTATTATATGTTGTCCAAACATCATTCATAATGCTATTATAAATTTCTGGTGGTAAAACCATATCTTCAAATTGTGTTATATTAATATCCTTATGTGCATTAAACAATGTGTTTTCAGCAGCCTCAAACATATCATCACATAATCTTTTGACTGGCAAAAACACAATATCATTTACACACATCGCTCTATTACCTTCAGTGAAGAAAAAGTGATTTGTTTCTGTCATTACAACACCTTCATGTGTCATTTGACATCTTAAATCATATAGCTTTTTACAAAACTCCTCAATTCCCATAGAACCACTATAAATATTAACAAAACTATTACTATGCTTTTTCAACCAAGCCTTATACATATTACCATCCCATACTCGACCTTTAGGGCCATAGAATTTTCCTTCTTTAAGACCACCTTTATTTTCATCTGTTTTAGGAAATTCAATACGAGAGCAAATACTTGGAATCTGCAATGCAAATAAAATGCAAGAATAATCATTAGAATTATCATTGAGCTTTTTACGATATGATTCAATTAGATCTTTTAAATACATAGTTTAAGCACCTACTTTCTTACTATTGATTATTATCTTACACGTACCTGCAAAGCCTCCCTGCATCAAAAAGCAACATGTTCATCACCCCTGTATATGCCAACCTTTGAAGCCATAAATGGTTTTCTCGTGAAAAATCCTTTAGTAAAATTCTTTGTATCTTTCCCCCTATAAATCAAAAAATGCAACCCTTGGTTCTTTAAAGTAACTCTGCTTTGTAGCAAATGAATCCTCTACATCTGTTATCTGCTCGTAATTAAAACAGCCTACCGGATACTCATATATAGATAATTTACCTTGAATTTCATTGTCACAATTTGGGCAATCGAAAGTATCTTCACCTTCATATTCATATGCTTCACCCATGCTGCGCTCATAAGAACTAACATAATCAACATCCCATTTTACTTCAAATTCCTTGCCACATTTTCCACAATGACATATTGATTTTTCTATCTTAATCATATAAATATCCTCTATCTCAATCAAAAATTACTATTATAGTCTCAAGTATATTGGATCCCTCGTTAAAACACAATTCAAAGTTTGCCAAAAGCCACCAAAAAAATAATCCGCTATACTATATGAATAGTATAGCGGATTTACCCCCAAAATACAATTTAATCTATTCAGCCCTACTTCAGCTTCTGTACCACCATATCCACATACTTCCTGCAGATATCCTCGCTCTCAGCTTCAACCATCACGCGGATAACAGGCTCAGTACCAGACTCACGCACCAGAATACGGCCTGTGTCACCAAGCTCTGCTGTCACCTGCTCAATCGCTGCCTGCACATCAGGATTTGCAAGAGCCTCTGCCTTGTCGGCTACACGCACGTTCTCAAGCACCTGTGGATAGATTGTGAGTCCATCACAGAGCTCGCTCAGCTTCTGCTTTCTGGCAATCATTACCTCCATCATCTTAAGACTGGTAAGAATACCATCGCCTGTAGATGCATACTTTGAAAAAATGATATGTCCGGACTGCTCACCACCGATACGGCAACCGTTCTGCTGCATATATTCATACACATACTTGTCTCCAACAGCAGTCTTGGCATAGCCTATTCCAAGCTCATCGAATGCCTTGTACAGACCGAAATTGGACATAATTGTGGTCACAACAGTATTGGTAAGAAGCTTGTCCCTATCCTTCATGTAGCGTCCATATATGTAGAGAATATGATCACCTGTGATGACATTGCCCAGCTCATCCACACAAAGACAGCGATCCGCATCACCATCATATGCAAAGCCAACATCAAGACCATTATCTACCACAAACTTCTGCAATCCCTCAATATGAGTAGAACCGGCATCATTATTGATATTGAAACCATTTGGCTGAGCATTGATCACATAACACTTGGCACCGAGCGCCTCAAAAATGGACTTTGCCATATTCCAGGAGCTTCCGTTGGCACAGTCAAGACCGACTTTCATACCCTTAAAGGAATATACTCCGAGCGAAATGAGATAACCCATATAGCGATTACGGCCTGCCACATAATCCACAGTGCAGCCGATGGCATCCTTGTGAGCAAAAGGAATATCCTCCCACTCCTGTCCGAAAAGGCATAGCTTTCCATCCAGATAATCCTCCACAAGAAGAATAGTCTCCTCATCCATCTTCTCACCATTGCAGTTGATGAGCTTGATGCCGTTGTCATAATACGGATTGTGGCTCGCAGAAATCATGATACCGCAGTCAAACTCATCTGTTCTGGCAACATAAGCCACAGAAGGTGTGGTGGTAACATGCAAAAGATACGCGTCTGCTCCCGAAGCTGTCAGACCGGAAACCAGTGAATACTCAAACATATAGCTGGAGCGCCTTGTGTCCTTTCCTATCACGATTTTAGCCGGCTCATCAAGCTGCTTCTGCTTCTTTAGCTCACCATAATACCAACCTAAAAATCTGCCGATCTTGTAGGCATGTTCTGCTGTTAAGTTTACGTTGGCTTCTCCGCGGAAGCCGTCTGTACCGAAGTATTTTCCCATTTTTTGGTCTCCTTATATATGATTCTTTTATAAAACAAATTTATACCTACAAAAGTTATTTTAATAGATAAAGTCTACTGTGAACATATTTATATCAATTATCTTCATCGATTCTAAGTGTATTTTGCCAATTGTCACTGGCTCCTGTAGCTAAAGCACCTCTATACGCAGGATGTATTTCCCATGAATAACCTTTATCTCCAACATTAATCTCTAACAAATATGGATTTTCATCATAATAGACACGTTCAATCTTACCAGACATAATAAGAAGACAATCTTGAATCTTCTTCTTTGCCAGCATCTTCGTGACCAAATAATTTTATTCTATTTTCCTTTTTAAAATTTTCATAGCTACTTTTCATAATCGCCCCACCTTCTATTAACATTTAAAGCAAGCTGACCTTTATATATGTTTTAATAATTTTATAATTGGTTTTTCAAATAATTCATGAAGCATAATTGTAATTAACATACAAATCGCAAAAGAAACAATACTTTTAAAAATGTTTGATTCACAACCTGCAAATATAACTATTCTCTTAGTAAAACTCCATGTAAAAAACTGTTGCAAATGATTACCAGGCCTTTACTTATCTTATATCAAAGGTTCCCCTGCCAGCTGCAATATGCACTACTTCACCATCAATCATTTTACCTGCGTCGCTTACAAGTAACTTTGCAAGAGTAGCAACTTCATCCGGCATAACTAATCTTCCCATCCCATTTTCTTCAGATGTAATGCTATCTCCATCTTTAATGCCAATTAACCCAGTAGCCGTAGAGCCGGGAGCAATAGAATTAACGTTTATTCCATAAGGTATAAATATTTGTCCGAGTCCTTCCGTTAACCCTTTTAAGCCCCATTTAGAAATTCCATATGGAGACCATGCCGGTTCTGAGCCTCTAGATGATGATATGAGTAGAATGCTACCTTTAATATTATTATCAATCATATATTTACCTACAGATTGACACGCAAAAAATACCCCTTTTAGATTGATATCCATCACTCTGTCAAACTCTTCCGGATTCATTGCCCAAAAATTAACATCTTCTGTATGCACTCCAGCCGAACTAATAAAAATATCAAGATGTCCATATTTTTCTATCACCATTCCTATAACATCTTTGAAAGTTTCCGGCCTCGAATAATTCATTATTACAGTATCTACACTGATATCTTTACTTATTTTGTCAAGTTTTTTCTCATTAGTTCCAGCAATTATTACAGAAGCACCCGATTCCATAAGTGACTTTGCAATTGACAAACCAATTCCACCAGAACCACCTGAGATTAATACAACTTTTCCTTCGAATTCTTTAATCGAAGAAATTGGATGAGAAATAGGTAAATATTCCTTTTGTGCTAATAATTTTTTTATTTTTGATTTTAATCCCATTGTTTTTTTCCTTCATTACTCCATTGTATCCGCTTTAAAAGCTGCAAGCTGCTGTTTTATATCATTCTTCGCCCATCTTACAGGTGACAATCCTTGTATTAGCATTTTGATTTTTGTCTTAACTCCGAGTTCTGAATGAATTATGACTTTAATCAATCTTACTCGTATATTATGAATACAATCTTTATAAAGGACTTTATTTTGCGAAACAGAATTTGTTGCAACAATCAAAAATAGAATATATCCATAATTTTTCCAAATATGCCAATTGCAGGCGTTCTCTGTCCTTTTCGTCTTAATTACTCTATTTTCTTTAATATATTTTATATTTTCTAATGCATTTGTTCCCATCACAACATTGTAATGAGTCAATCCACTATTTTCATTATTTAAACGATAATTATAAATTTTTTTATGACCAACACCAACTCTATTTGAACACGATGCAGCCATTGCTGAAAAATATAACCCCTCACCTGACCATGGACGGTTAAAATCAATATGATTATCTTTTAATAAAGAAGTCTTATATATCTTATTCCACGGTCCAATAGGAATTTTAGGATAAATGATGCCACAAAATGCTTCTTCAGGGGTCCAAGTTTCTATCCTATCATGTTCTATCTGGTTTCTATCTCGTGTAGTAAAAATTTTATCCGTCATTGCCATGTCCGAACCCGTTTCATGTATTAAGTTCATAAGATATTCAACATAATCTTCTTCTAACCAATCATCTCCATCAATTACAAGTATATATTCACCTGTAGCTTCCGCAAGACCTACATTTCTGGCTTCACACGCTCCACCATTTTTTTTATGAATTACTCTTATTCTCTCATCCTTTTTTGCATATTCATCACAGATTAATCCGCTATTATCCGGAGAGCCATCATCCACAAGTAAAATTTCAAGATTTTTCCACGTTTGATTAATTATTGAATCCAATAACTTAGGTAAAAATCTTTCTGATTTATAAATTGCAACAATTGCAGTAACTTTTTCCATTATGTTTATTATGGTAATTAAAATACGAAATTACCGTATCCTTTCCTTATACTCATATATTTAATCACGTACTTTTTTCTCAATTTTCATCAGATTGCTCTACTGCTGTTTTTAAATATTTTTTACTATTTTTAATCTCATTATCAAGTTTAATCATACATTCACTATATATTATATCATCTATATCCACAATATTTTTAGACCTAAATGGAATCAATCTTTCCTCTAACCCAGTCAACTCCAATAAATTGATAACTCTTACATTTTGTGATGTAAATGCATCATCTTTAAAACGTTGAAACGTAAAAAACTGTTTATTAAAAATGATTGAAAACACCGTAATATGAAATGAATCTGTAACAACATATTTGGCATTTTTTATTAATCGTAGCATATCCTCCAATCCTGCATCTGCACAAATATCTGCAGATTGTAAATACGTCATTCCCTTATATGGAATTAAAATTAACCTACATGAATTTTTTTTTGCAAATTTTCTTGTTGCTTTTAAATGACTATACTCATCATTTAAGAAAAAAGCCAAAATATAATCTTGATCTTCTGTTTTTTCTAATTCAAAAATGCATTCCCATTCTTCTTTTGATAACAGAAAAGTTGGGTCTACAACAACTGTAGGTCTTCTATCTGTACATGCTTCTAACAAATCAGCCGCTTTATTTTCACGAACTGAAACATAATCAAATTTACTAATACTTCGCTTTATATCTGGAATTACTGTATCTGATATTGCATTAACTCCCATACTTGGTGCATATGCTATACGTCTTGTTGTAATTTCATCATAATCAGCAAAATAAAACCTATTATACCAATTAGGATTCCAAATTTGATCACTGCCACATATTAACAAATCATAGCTATTACAGATATTAATAAGTTCATTGAGATTTCTAACTTTTGATGTTAAAACACAATTTTTCTGTATTGCCACAGTTAGTTTATTATCACGTTCTTCTATCTCATTTCTATACTTATTTAATGCATATTTCACAATCCAATTTTTGGGCTGATATACAAGTTTTAAAGCATATTTTTTTACCAATTCCTTGGGCTGATATATTACTTTTCTAATCAAATTTTTTATTGTCTTCGTCTGTCTCAGATATGGTACTTCATAATTAATTATATTAACTTCATATCCCTGTTTTCTTAAATAATATTGAAGAGCTATAGCCTGAAGATTTGTTCCATAATTTGGTCCTGTAAACCATGTAATAATACCTATTTTTTTACTATTCATTCTGCTTTTCCTTCCTAAACACTATTTT
>OHKP01000126.1_pt1 | contig 52222 bp, 38 predicted proteins | sample 1568861 | NCBI WGS metagenome assembly OHKP01 (sample SAMEA3879524, study PRJEB24766) | human gut metagenome | biome: human-associated habitat; feature: feces | place: USA | collected 1985/1987 | reverse complement strand
GCTGGGTTCAGAACGTCGTGAGACAGTTCGGTCCCTATCCATCGTGGGCGTAGGATATTTGCGAGGCTCTGCTCCTAGTACGAGAGGACCGGAGTGGACGTACCTATGGTGCATCTGTTGTCACGCCAGTGGCATAGCAGGGTAGCGATGTACGGATTGGATAAACGCTGAAAGCATCTAAGCGTGAAACCAGCCTCAAGATAAGATATCCCTTTGTTTATCAAGTAAGACCCCTTGTAGACCACAAGGTTGATAGGTCGGGTGTGTAAGTGCAGCAATGCATTAAGCTGACCGATACTAATAGGTCGAGGGCTTCAATCAAAAAAATACAAGATTTGCCTAATCCTAATTTAATCAGCAAATACTCTCATTGTTATGCAGTTGTGAATGTACGAAACGCGAAAGCGGAACGGCCTTCAAACCATTACCGGTGTCAATGACGCTGAGGTCCCACCTGTTCTCATACCGAACACAGAAGTTAAGCTCAGTTGTGCAGAAAGTACTTGGCTGGACACGGCCTGGGAGGATATGTAGATGCCGGTTTCCAAAACAAAAGACATACACAAACGTGTATGTCTTTTGTTTTATACAACGTTTTCTAAAATTCAGCACGAACACTTGATTGCCGTGTCCAGCCTTTTACTTGCAAAATGGCATTATACATTAAGCACAACGAAAACTCATTTATATATAGCAGCCGATGTGCGCCCAAAATAGGAACGCATATTTGATATAAAAAGGCATTTTGCAAAGAGGAGCACTCGTCCGAAAGCGCAGGCATACAAAATGTGCTTGATTAATTAGCCCCTATTTTTTTAGTGAAGAAAATAACAAAGTGCTTTATTGTCACTTCGTATAGTTTTGTATGACAAGTAAAAAGGACGAAGTGTGACGAGGACACGGCCCGGGAGGATATGTAGATGCCGGTTTCCAAAACAAAAGACATACACAAACGTGTATGTCTTTTGTTTTATACAACGTTTTCTACGCGACCGTTTCAATATACCTTTCCGTTCCGTTTTCCAATTTTCGCTGTCCTTTATAAAAAAAATGTACCGAAGTCGATATTTCAACTTTTGATACAAGAATAAAACTTTATACGTAATTGGATTTATTATATTTTATCAAATTAAGTGTTGCATATAAATTTTTTTGGTGCTAAACTAAGAAAACTAAACTATAAAGTACTAATCTTTATTTGATACACGGTGGATTATGATTATCAGGAAAGCAAATGCAAACGATTATAAAGGCGTTGAAAGACTGCTCGTTGAAGTGAACAATCTGCACCAAAAGTTAAGACCGGACATATTTATCGAAAATGCCGTCAAATACGTCGAGGGGGAGTTTGACAAGATAATCTTGAACGAGTCTACGCCCGTATTCGTGGCGGTTGACGATGAGGGAAACGTTCTCGGTCACTTGTTTTGCAGTGTGCGCGATTAAGAGCAAGTGAAAGTTTACAAGGATTTTAAGTCGTTGTTTATTGACGATTTGTGCATTGAAGAAGGCGCAAGAGGACAAGGCGTTGGCAAGGCTTTGTACGAATTTGCCATCGGTTACGCTCGCGAAAACGGTTGCTATGACGTTACGCTCAACGTGTGGGAAGGCAATAATTCCGCACGCGCGTTCTATGAGAAAATGGGAATGTTTCCGAAAGAAACCCAAATGGAATATATCCTTTGAAAACAATTTTTGAGAATATTTGGACAAAAACAATGATTTTGAGGTGAGAAATGAATAAATCTTTGGCCGTTATCGACTTACAAAACGATATAACGAAGAATTATAGAGATATAATCGGCAACGTTAATAAGGCGATAGAAATTGCAAAAAACAGCGGTTTGATTGTCGTATACATCAAGCAAAACAATATTACCGAAGGAACGAGGACGTTTAAGGCAGGAACGAGAGGCGAAGCGTTCGTGCCAGAACTCGACGTCGTTTCGGACAACGTTTTCGTAAAAACGAAAGGAAACGCTTTGACAAGCGAGGGATTCGTTAAGTTTATAGAAGAAAACGGCATAAACGAGTTTTACGTCTGCGGCGCAGACGCGACGGCGTGCGTAAAATCGACGTGTTTCAATATGACGAAATGCGGATATACCGTGCACGTTTTGTCCGATTGCGTAACGAGTTACGACAAGTCGAAAATCGACGAGATGTTGAAGTATTACGAAAGCAAAGGCTGTGAATTGCTCTCGGTTGCGGATTTTGCAAAAAATCTATGACGGAAGTATGATATTAATACAGAATTCGTTTTGAATAGGCGCAATAACGCGCCTATTTTTCGTCGTTTTGATTGCTTTTGCAAATACGATGTCGTATAATCCATATGCCGCTATAAAAACGGCAAATCGGATAACGAATTATGTCAAACAAAAGAGCAAAAATCGAAAACGAAGCGGAATTTTTCGGAACGGAAAGCGTTTGGAAAATTTTGCTGAAAATATCGCCGCCCGTGATGTTGTCGCAGTTGATTTTGTCGCTGTACAACATCGTTGACAGCCTATTTGTCGGGCAGTATTCGGGGCACGGTCTAACCGCGCTTTCGGTGATATATCCGCTTCAACTCGTCATAACCGCGCTTGCGGTCGGCACCGGCGTTGGCGTAAACACATATATGTCGAGGCTGTACGCGCGCGGCGAAGTCGCAAAAGCGAAGGCGACGGCGGGCACGGGAATGGTGCTTGCGGTTTTGATGTGGGCGATTTTTGCAGGCGTAAGCGCGCTTATAATGAAACCGTACATACGCGCGATGGCAAACGCACCCGAAGCAATCGAATACGCCTATCAATACGGGATGGTGGTGTGTATCGGCTCGCTCGGCACGTTTTTGGAAGGCGTATGGTCGAAAGTGCATCAATCGCACGGTAATATGGTCGTTCCGATGATAGCGCAACTTGCAGGCGCGGGAACGAATATACTTCTCGACTGGCTGTTTATATTCGGCGCGGGCGCGTTGAAGCCTATGGGCGTACTCGGTGCGGCGATAGCGACAATTACGGGACAGTTTTTGTCTGCAATCATCGTATGCGTAAAGGGCATGCACAAGCCGCCGAAATTCAGAAACGCCGTGGAACTTACCAAAAACATATACAATCTTGCTCTGCCGTCCATCGTTATGCAAATGATGTACGTCGTGTACATCGTCGTGCTCAACGCGATTTTGACGAAATTCTGCGACGAGGCGGTTACGGTGCTCGGATTGTATTACAAATTGCAGACGTTCTTCTTCATTCCGATGTTCGGACTTCAAACGTGTATGGTGCCCGTGATAAGTTATAACTACGCACAGCACAATTTCACGCGCGCGAAAAAGGTTTCAAACGACGCGATGATTATCACCGCAATCGGAATGATAGTGGGCATAATATGTTTCGAGGCGTTTCCGAAATTCTTTATCGGACTGTTTTCAAAGGACGAAAAGGTGCTCGAAATCGGGCAAACGGCGTTCAGAATCATCGGTTCGAGTTTTATACCCGTCGTGTTTTCGTTGATGATACCGATGTTTTTCCAAGCGATAGGCAAATCCGTGCCGAGCATTGCGCTTTCGATAATACGTCAGGTTTTGGGACTTATGCCGCTGTTTTACGCGTTTTCGTTTATCGGTTTGGACTACACGTGGATTGCTTTCCCCGTGTCCGAAACCATAACGACGATAATCGGACTTGCGCTGTATATAAAGCAACTCAAAGAATGGAAAGTCGAAGAACGGCTTGAAAAAGGCACGCCCGAATATGTTTCGGAAAAGCCGAATAGCGACGGCGAATACGTCGAGTATGGCGTTGCGGACAAAAGCCTCAAAGCGTGTAAAAACGAATAAAATGTACGATAAAAACGACAACTGTATTGTTATATAATTATTATTTGACATTTTAATCTAAGTTTAATATAATGTAAGCACAATTTAATCCTATGGAGGACAAAGAACTATGAGCAAAAAAGTTATGGCTGTCGTAGCAGTCGTCGCACTTGTTGCAATTCTCGGAATCTGCCTCGTTGCTTGCAACGCAGAAAGCTATGAGAAGAAACTCGAAAAAGCAGGCTACACCGTTACCTCTATGAGCGCTGACGAAGCAAAAGAAGATGGCGCAGAATGGGGCGTTGTCGGCGTCAAAGGCACCGATACGGTTACCGTTGTTAAGTTTGCAAAGACCGATGATGCAAAAGAATTCGAAAGCAAAGTTCCTACTTTTGGATTAGGCAGCTTGAAAGTTGTTGTCGAAAGAGTCGGCTCGATCGTTTACTACGGCACCGCAGCAGGCGTCAAAGCAGCAAAATAATTGAGTTATCAATCAAATAAAAAAAGCACTCGTCGAGTGCTTTTTTTATTTGATTATTATATCGAAAATACCGGATTCTGTTTTTGAACGTTTCCGCAAAGATATATTCGGTATGGATTTACGTTTTCGGTAGAGTCCGAGCGGTGTGTTTTATGGTCGCACTTGCGGTTTTTTACAGAATTATCGGCTGAATCTGTTCGCGGACGAGTGCCTTCTCAATCGTCGGCAAAATGAGCGTTGTGTCTGCAATGAGTGAATGAGGCTTGTTTGTCGGTGCGTCCTGACCGAAGGGAACGAGATACAGATTTTTAGTGTTGAGTGCGATGCCGACGTTTTGCGCGTTTGCGCCGAGCGCGTCGTTTGAGGATATTGACAAAACGACGGGTTTGTTTGTGCGAAGGGTCGCTTTCACCGCCATAGTGGTGGGAGTGTCTGTTATGCCGTTCACGATTTTGGCAAGGGTATTGCCCGTGCAAGGCGCAACGAGCATAAGTTCTATGCCCGATTTTGTGATAGTTTCCGCTTCCACAATGGTTTTCACGGGCGTTTTGCCCGTTTTTTCGACTATCAGTTTTTCAAAATCCGCTTGCTTGTAAAAGCGCGTGTCAAGGCTCGACACGTTGTAACTGAACACGGGGATTATATCGTATCCGGCGTTTATCAGTTTGTCTACGGCTTTAAGCAAGTTTGAAAACGTGCAAAACGAGCCCGTTATGCAAAGACCGATTTTTTTCATTCTTTAACCTCCTCGATGTATTCGAGCATTGCTTTTGCCGCGCTGTACGGACAGGTTTTTGCGGGCAAAGCGGGGTATATGTCGGCGTCGATTGAGAGGTATCGCGCATAATCGAGATTTATTGCCGATTTCGAGGCGAGGTCGATATATACGCAATCCTCTTTCATACTCAAAAGTTCCTTGTCAGAGATTATTGGGGACGGAACGGTGTTAATAACGACGTCGTAGGGTGAAAAATCAAAGTTTTTCATTGCGAGCACGCGCTTTGCGAATGCGTGAGCAGGGCGCACGGACGACGTTGAAGCGACGTCGAGGGCGACGTCGAGTTTGCCCAAGAGGTTGGCTACAGCCGCACCCGTGCGCCCGAAACCGAGTATGAAGATGTAGCAATCCGCTATGGAACGTTTAGAATGTTCGATGATAATCTGCAGAGTGCCTTCTGCAGTCAAACGCGAGTTTACCGCTTGAAAACGCTCGCTCCGATTGTAACTTAAAAGGGTTATATCACGGCTGTTTGCAAGCATTTCGGCGTCATTTGCTACTCTGCCGCAAAACACTTGCGCGCCGTCCTCGACTGCCGAAAGGGTGTTTGCATCGATGAGAACGTTGGGCGCGTAGACGTGCGTAGGCACTTTGAAAACTACTCCTTTGAGCATCGATTTGAGATAAAACATTCTCTCGTCCGTTTCGTGTACGATTGCAAAATTCTTGTCCATACGGTATGTTATGCAACCTTTTGAAAATGAGTTAATGCACACTCGAAAACGAGGCGCACATAGTATGTAGCGAGGTGTGTATGGAAAGATATTTTTTGGGAAACAACAGCGGATACGGCTTTTTCAATTTGTATGAAAACGAACTGAAATCGACAAACAAAACGGTGCTTCTTAAAGGCGGAAGCGGCACGGGGAAGTCGTCGTTATTGAAGAAAATAGCAAAGAAAGCAAAGGCAATGGGACTGGATTACGAATTGTGGTTTTGTTCGGGCGACCCGCAAAGTCTTGACGGAATATATCTCAAAGACAAGAAAGCGGCGGTCGTGGACGCGACTGCGCCGCACGCGAGCGGCGTGGATATTCCCGTGATAAAGGACGTTATTTTCGACCTTGCTCAAAGCCTTGACGAGAGCAAACTCAAAGGAATGCGACAAGACATCGAAAAGTATATGAAATGCAAAAAACAACACTTTATGCGCGTATATCAACACTTAAAGTCAGCATTGTGTCATTTGTACAATCAATTCGAGATAGAGAAGCAAGGCGTTGACGAGGACAAAATCCGCGCGTACGCGTCATCTGTCGCAAGAGATTTGAAACCCGTGACGGACAAAAACAGGTCGCTGTTTGCGCGTGCCATATGCCCTGCGGGCGAGAGCGAATACTTCGACCACTTGCGCGGCAAGAAGGTGGTGCTCGTCAAAGGTTGCGCATACGCAAAGAAAGTGTTTTTCGACGAGATAAGCAGACTTCGCAAAGGTTTGACGCTTTTCCTTTCGCCGCTCGACCCGAAAACCTGTGAGGGTATCGCATGCGGCGACGTGGCGTACGTCGAGAACGCGGGGCATTTTGCAAACGATTCAATCGTTGATTTGGGCGTGTTCGGCGAAAGATTCAACAAGGACGACAGTATAGAGGAAGCGAACAACGCGATTATGCAAACGGCGTTTGCGGTGGAAAGGCTCAACAAGGCAAGGGAAGCGCATATGAAAGTCGAGAATATATTCGTGCCTGCGATGGACTTTTCAAACAACGAAAAAATGTTGGACAAAATCAACGAGTTTATTTTCGAGTGACGTTGCAAAGACATCTTTACTTGACTTTTCAAATATGTTTTGGTATAAGTTAAGTATGAGCGAAAACGAAGTGAAAAAAAGTCAAAAATCCGACAAGAACGGCGTGCCTTTCTCTAAGGCGTATTGCCGTTTCTTTTTGGGGTTGTGCAGACTTATCCGCCCGATTTTGCACGGCGTTTGCAGAAAAAGCGAAGCGTTCAAACGTCAAAAGAAAAACGGCGCGATGTTGATTGTGTGCAACCATTTGTCCGCATACGATTTTATTCACTTTTCGTCGGCGATGTACGGCACGCCTCTCAACTTCGTGGTTGCGGAAAATATGATGTACTCGATGCCGATTTTCGCAAAATTGCTCGGCTCGTATCACGCAATCACCAAAAAGCAGTATTTTGCGGATTTTGCGTGCATAAAGAACATCAAAAAGTATCTTGACGCAGGCATTAGCGTGTTGATTTGCCCCGAAGGCAAAGTTTCGGCTAACGGCGTGACGGGTTCGATTGCGCCGTCCATAGCAAGGCTCGTTCAGTGGCTCGGCTATCCCGTCGGCGTGATAAAAATGCAGGGCGCAAGCCTCGCTCGCCCCAAATGGGCGTACAATCTTCGCTTTGTAAGGCGCGGCAAAGTCATCACCAACTGCGATATGCTTTTCACCGCCGACGAGGCAAAAAAACTCTCGAAAGACGAGATTTACGACAGAGTGTGCTTAGCGCTCTATCAAAACGAGCATAAGTGGCAGATAGACAACGGAATCGTGTTCAAAGGCAGACGTTACGCCGAAGGGTTGGACAGACTTTTGTATCGTTGTCCAAAGTGCGGAAGCGAGTTTGAAATGACCTCGCAAGACAGCCATCTCGTCTGCAAGGAGTGCGGGAACGACGTGATATACGGCTTTGACGGACGTCTCGTTCCGCAAGGCGACAGCGTGTGTCCCGAGCGTATAGACCTATGGTACGATATGCAGCGCGAACTCGTTGCTAAAGAAGTGGAAAACGACGATTTTCGTTTATCTAACACGGTCAATCTGTTTGTGGAAAACGAGGCTAACAACGGGTATAGGTTTGTCGCAAACGGCGTTTTGACCCTCGATAAAGACAAACTTTGCTTCGATACCGACTGGCTTGAACGTCCCGTCGGCGTAAAATCGAAATACGGGGTCAACAATATGACGCTCGACTTTGACGACACGCTCGGAACGGAACCCGTCGAGGACGAATTCAAGCACATCGAATTTGCCGTGTCGAGATGCGATACGGTGGCAAACTTGCCGGGAACGGCGGTGGATATGTACGACGACAAGCACGTTTACAGATTTATGTTCGACAAAGTGCTTGCCTCGACGAAGTACGCGCTTTGCATAGAGGAAGCGTACAAAAAGAGCAAAAAGTGAGAGAACAGCAAAAAATATTTTCGTCGAAAAACCGTCTGAAAAGGCGGTTTTTTGTATGATGGAGCGCACAAAAACTAATTGATGTTGACAATTTTGTCGCAATATTGTAGTATTATATTTGTATTCCTATATTTATGCGCGCGAGAGTGCGCACACGTGTAAGGTGAAAGTTATGAGAAAGAAAGTCAGTTTGTTATTCATCGTTTTGCTTCTTGCAATTTTGACGATCGGTATGGTTGCGTGCAACAAAGGCTCGCAAGACGCCGGAAAATTGCCCGGCGAAATAAATCCCCCCGACATCATCGACGACAACGACGACGACGGTCCGTTGACGGCGCAACTTAGATTTGCGTTCCCCAAGGGCGCGACGTCGGTGTTTTACAGTATGTTTACGGACGAGTTCAACATCTCGGACGTCGAATATTACGTCGTTTATCTCAACACTCAAACGCAAGCAATCACCGAAGGTATGCACGGCAACCTTTCGGAAAGTATGCTTCAAACGGACGAGGATAAAGCGAATATCAAAAAAGCGGGTCATCATCAGATAAAGGTTCAAGTCGAACTCGGCAAGGACGAGGAAAACAATCCCGTATACGTCAAAGGCTCTTTCGCGCTTCACCTTCAAGACAAACTCGCACCCGTAAACAAGGTTCAACTCAACTTCAACCTTATGGACGGCGAAAGACGCGCGACGGCGCACTTCAACTGTTCGGTGTCAAACGACGGTATCGCAACCACGAGCGTGCTCGAAGGCGTTGAGTTCAAAACGTGGGACGAATTTATAAGCACTTTCAGAATGACAATCGAAAAGGACGGCAATCTTCCCGCAAAAGCGCTTGAAAGCGTGTCGATAAACAACAAAGTTTACAGCGCGACTTCAAAGACTTTCCCGCTCGTCATAAACGATTCTCTAAACGGCAAAACTTTCACGACAAAATGGACAGACGACACGGTCAAGGTCACTTTCGCGCTTGCAGTTCCTTCGGACGCGGCTTTGGAAGACGGCAAGGTTGCGCCGAGCGATAACGAAGATTTCGAGGCAACTCAAACCGTCCGCCGCAATTTCGAAAGAGCGGTTGCGCCGGCAACAGATATTCTCAACGTATACAACGGTTATTATTTTGCAGGCTGGTATCTCGACAACGGCACGACCAAGGGCGTTTGGGACGAGAACGACACCATCTGGAACTTTGCAAAACTCGTCGGTTCTTCCGACGTTACGCTCATCGCTCGCTGGACGAAACGCGTGTACTCTTTCACCCTGTACACGATGGGCGGCGAATTTGAAAGCGATATTCAAAACGCACGCGTAAACAACGTGGAAATTAAGAGTGACGAAATCGCAAAAGCAAACGGACTTACCGTGATAAGTGCGGCTTCCACGTTCGGCATCGAAAGCCAAAAACTCACGAGAGTAGAGTTCAGCGGATTCGAGTATGGCGCGGATTATTCCAAGTGCGTTGCAAAAATCGCGGTTACGCCCTCCAAAGAAGTTTACGTTATAATCACCGACCTCAAAGACAAACTCGTCAAAGGCAACGGCGAGTATGTCAAAGCAGAGGGGGTTTACGGCGATTATCAATGCCAAAACAAAGTCAATATGACGCGCGTTGACGGCACGGCTACGAAAGGCTACGTCAAGTGGGTGTTCAATTCGAGCGACAACGCGCAAGAAAACCTTGCAAGACTCAGCGCATATTACAGCGAAGTCGTGTTCAAAAACGGGCTTTCCGTCAAAGCGGACGGCTCTTTGCGTATCGACAAGATTGCGGACGAGTCGGTGAGCGAACTCATTATTCCCGCGGAACTCGTATACGACGGCGCAACTCGCAAAGTCAGCGAAATTTCCGAAGAAGCCTGTTTGAACCTCAAAGCGTTGACCAAACTCGACCTTACGAATGCTGTCAACCTCACAACCATAGGCGCGCAGGCGTTCGCATATGCGCCGCACCTTAGAGAAATCACGGTTGGTGAAACGCTTGCAATCGAAAACGTGGGCGAAAAGGTGTTCTACGGTTCGGAATTCGAAAGTAACTATTTCGAAACGCACAAAGGCAAACAAATCATCGTGCTCGGCAACGTGTTGTACAAGTATGCCGGTCAAAAATACAACGACGGCAACGGCAACGTCAGCGTGAGAGCGGACGTGGCGAAAAGCCTCGATTTGTCGAACGCAACGTATTATACGACGGAAAATTGTCCCGACCTCTCGCAAGGTGAAATCGACGCGCTCAACGCTCAACTTCAAGGCGTCGTGACGATTGCAAGCGGCGCGTTTGCAAACGCAACCGCACTCGAATCAATCAAACTCGGCGACGGCGTGCAAAGAATTGAGAACGGTGCATTCGCAAACCTTGCAAACTTTGCAAAAGTAGAAGTCAATGCGACGTCGAATCTCGCATATATCGGCGAAAGTGCGTTCAGCGGCACTTCTATGCTCGAAACGACGAGCGGAAACTATAATAGCAGCTCAAAAGCAATCGTTATCGGCAAAGTGTACTATCGCTTTATCGACAAAGAAGCAACGTCGGCTTCGTTGCCTATGATAATAGAGCATATCGCGCCGTACGCATTCAACGGCTGTTCCAAACTTTCAACCATCGTGCTTACGACCGCCGACAATATCAAGACGGTGGGCAAGCGCGCGTTTACGACCACGCAATGGATTAGAAACAATGACGACAATCCCAACGGATTTGTCATCGTGAAGGGGAACAACGGAACATCGAGAATGCTTGTTGAGTATTTTGCGGACTCCAACGGCAACACGCCAAACGTCGATATTCCCGACAACGTGACCTATATCGGCGAAGAAACGTTCAACTTCTATGCGAACAGAATCAAGACCGTGAAGTTCGGCACGAACATAGAAAGAATCGAAAACTATGCGTTCAACGGCGCAATCGCAATCGAGAGCCTAATCTTCACGCGCGTTGCGTTCAATGAAAACGGCAACAAACTTGTCGGCGCACCGTTTGTAGCGGAAAATGCGTTTGCGGACGAAAACGGAAATCTAATTCACGACGCGAAGTTCTATTTCACAAAATCCGTTCTCGAAGGACTCGACAAGATAAACAACGGTCAAATCGAAACCACCGACGAAACAACACTTGCGTGGGCACAACTTTACAGATTCAATAAGGACAACTTCGTTGAAGAAAAGGTGGACAAAGTTTATATCAACACCGACGTTATTTCCACCAAACTTCTCAAAACCGACGTTTCCAAGAATGCGTTCGAAACGACTTACGGCGGCGGAACGTCCTATAACGGTGTTGTCGCAAAAGGTCTTGTCGTTCTCAACAACACGGGTATCGACATCAAGGAAAATCTCGATATGGTCAAGAACGACGTGCAAGTCGTCGAAGTGACAAAAGACCATCCCAAGTTCGGAAAACTCTACGAAGAAGGCGTGACGAAGTATGTCGTGACGTTCACCTACAACGACGGTGAGGGTTGCCAAGTCAACTACGGCGACGAGTTCTTGTATGTCGCAACCGTGCGCAACGCAATCAAGGGCAATCCGTCCTTCTACGAAAGCGGCGAAGTCCCCACAATCAACGCCAAAGGCGAGAGCGACTACTATCTCACGGGATTCGAGGGACAAGACAAGGACGACACGTCCGCAACGTCGCTGTTCTACACGTCGTTCGAGGGCGGCGAATACAAGTTTGTGTACACCGATATCAACGGCAAGAAGCACACTCTCGATATTTCCAAAATAGAGAATTTCGACACAAGCAAGGTTGCGGAAACGCAAGAGGCAACCGTCACCGTAGATTTTTACGGACTCGGCACTTACAAATTTAAGTTCTCATACAGAGTGGAAGAATCCAAGATTAAAAAGATTGTGCAAGACGGCGCGATTTCCGTTGCGCTCAACACCAACGTTTCAGACGCACTCGATAGTTTCAATGTGTGCCTCATCGGTCAGGACGGCAGCGTAATCGCCAGAACCATATCCGCAAACGCAGGATTCCAATTTGCCAATCCCGACACCTCGACGCTCGGCATCAAGAGCTTGGAAGTCCGTTATTCGGGTGACAACGTTTTGTCGGGTATGCAATCGGTTACACTCGTCTACTCGGTCGTTCTCGAAGCGGACGCAAGTTTGTTTGAATACGGCTACGTCGATCAAAAAGAAATCAAGATAGGCGAAACGACGTACGCAGGCAAGGCAAGTATCACGGGTTGCAGGGCGCAAAACGCAGAAACAATCGTTCTTCCGACAACGTGGACGGATACGGACGGAAGCGTTTATATCGTGACCGAAATCGCAAGCGGCGCGTTTGAAAACTTCAAGAAACTAAAAGCGGTCTATCTTGCCGCAAACATCGAAACTATTCGCGACAGAGCGTTTGCAAACTGCACTGCGCTCGAAAACGTGTATACGGCGCAAAAAACGGACATTGCTTTTGCAAACCTCACGGAATCCAACTTTGAAACGACAATCGTTTCTCAAACCGAAAACGAAATCGTCTACAACGCAGTCGTGGCAAATCTCGACGGTATCGAGGCAGTTCACAATATGATTGCAATCGGCGCGCAATATATCGTCGAAGCAACCAAAGCCACCGAAGAGAATCCCGCTTCGCCGAGAAAGGTGTTCAATGTCATCGGCGTTAAAGACGGAATCACGTTCGCGGGCGAATTGTTCCTGCCCGACACGATACAAAACAATCCGACGGTCACGAATGCGGAAATCAACGTGTATTCGTCAAAGAGCAACGTTATGTTCAAAGTTGCAAAGTACGTCAACGACAAATTGACTTACATCGGCACAAATGCGTTCAGCGGCACGGAAAAACTTAAAAACATCGATTTGTCAAAGGCGACGAAACTCGACTATATCGGCGCAAACGCATTTGAAAAGAGCGGACTTACCGCAATCGATTTGAGCAAGAACACCGCTCTTAAAGAAATCAACGCGTCTACATTTGCATGTTGCGGATTTTTGAAGATCGTCACGCTTCCGTCAAGCGTCAGCACTATTGAGCAACAGGCAATGTATAACTGCTCTAATCTTTCTGAAATTATTGCAACCGACATCGTGAATGTGGCAAACAATGCATTTGATGGGTGTGTGTCAATCAAAGAGACGACAATCAGCGCAGTTGTTGCAACTTTGATTGCGAAGTCAACAAAGAGTAATGTTTCGCTTACGATAACGAGCGGAGATATTGCCGACAATGCATTTAATAATAATAAATATATAGTAAGTGTAAATATAAACAATATTACGCGTATAGGAGAGCACTCGTTTGAAAATTGCACGAATTTGGCAGAAGTTTATGTTTCGGATTCGTTACGCGAAATAGGCAGTGGTGCATTTATGGGTACCGCGTGGTACAATAATCACGCAGACGGGATAGTTTACATTGGCAAAATTGCATATAAATATAAAGGAATTATGCCGGACGACACAACGGTTGTTTTGAACGACGGCACGCTTAAAATTCACGAAGATGCATTCAAAGATCAAAAAGGTTTGGTCGGAATAACAGTGCCGAAAAGCGTTGTAAGTATTGCCGCAAACGCATTTGACGGATGCGACAACTTCACGACAATTACATCAAATATGTTTGAGGATTGCACCGCATTGACTGAGTTTACAATTCCGAGCAGTGTAACCAAAATCGAAACATCCGCATTCAAGAATTGTAGCGCTTTGACAAGTATAACAATTTCAAGCAAAGTGACGAACATCGAAAGTAGTGCATTTTTGGATTGTACAGGGCTTTCAACTGTTAACTGGAATGCAACGGCGTGTACAAAAGCCGGGGATTATGATTCTTACATTTTCTCTGGTTGCACAAATCTTACCACTGTGAATATTGGAGATAATGTGACGACTATTCCGTCTTATACATTCCGAGACTGTATGGGCTTAATTGACATTGTAATCGGCAACAGCGTGATGAGCATTGGCGATTATGCCTTCGATAATACTGCCTGGTACAACAATCAACCCGACGGACTTGTGTATGCAGGCAAAGTCGCCTATAAATATAAAGGCACGATGCCCGAAAACACGTCGATAACCATAAAAGACGGCACGCTTGGAATAGGCGATGCATTCTCAGGTTGCAAGGGGCTGACGAGCATAACCATTCCCGACAGCGTGACGAGCATAGGCAATAGAGCCTTCAACAACTGCACGGGGCTGACGAGCATAACCATTCCCGACAGCGTGATGAGCATAGGCTCATATGCCTTCAACAACTGCACGGGGCTGACGGGCATAACCATTCCCGACAGCGTGACGAGCATAGGCGAATATGCATTCTCAGGTTGCAAGGGGCTGACGAGCATAAAAATCTCTAATAGCGTGACGAGTATAGATTATAATGCCTTCTCTTATTGTAGTGGCGTTATGAGCATAGTTATTCCTGACAGCGTGACGAGCATAGGCGAATACGCATTCTTAAATTGCACAGGGCTCACAAGCGTGACTATTGGCAAAGGAGTCACTAGTATCGACAGAACGGCGTTTGGAAATCACAGCGAACTTGCGAGCATTATTGTGGACGACGGCAACACGAAATATCATACTTATGGCAATTGTCTTATAGAAACAGGAACTGGAATTTTGGTATTAGGGTGTTATACGAGTGTTATTCCGTCTGATGGTAGTGTGAAAAGTATAGGTTTGAACGCATTCGATGGTTGTACGAGACTTACAAGTATAACGATTCCCAACAGCGTGACGAGCATAGGCGATTATGCTTTCTTTGGTTGCACAGGGCTTACCAATATAGTTATTCCGAATACTGTGATGAGCATCGGCGGCGCAGCATTTTCAGATTGCACAGGGCTTATAAGCGTGACTATTGGCAGCCGTGTGTCAAGTATAGGATGGGGCGCATTTTCAAGGTGCAGTGGTTTAGAAACTGTTATAATCGATTCTGCAGTAATCGCAACATATGCCTATAATAACAGCAACGTTTTCACCTCACAAACGATATATGTTAAAGAAGGCATAACGATTGACAACGCTTCTTACATTGCGCAGAACTTCACAAAAGAAGCAACTTCCGACAAGTTGGGATACGTCAAGTACACAAAGAATTGACAATACATTGTCAAAGGATTTTACAAAGAAAAGCGATTGCAAAATGCAATCGCTTTTTCTTTGTTTTGAGGCATCTAATAGGTTTTTTCTCAAAAGTCGGCGAGGATTTTTGCGAGTTTTTCGGCGTTGTTTTGCGTGAGAGAGGTGAGGGGAAGTCGCAACTTCGAGGTGCAATAACCTTTGATTTCCATCGCCTTTTTTATCGGAATGGGATTCACTTCGCAAAACAGCGCGGATATCAACGGTAGCAGGGCAAGTTGCATTTTTCGCGCCTTTTCCCACTCACCGTCAATGGCATAGTGCGTCATATCGCTGACGTATTTGGGACATACGTTGCTTGCAACGCTGATTACGCCCAAGCCCCCCATTGCCATAATAGGCAAGGTGAGCGCGTCGTCGCCGCTTATCACTTTGTCGGGGCATAGGGCAAGGCATTTTTCGATTTGTTCCATATTGCCGCTTGCTTCTTTTATGCCTACGACGTTTTTTCGCGTTGCGATTCTCGCAAAGGTTTCGGGAAGCATATTCACGCCCGTTCGCGAGGATACGTTGTAGCATATAATAGGAAGGCTCGTCGAATCTGCGATTGCGCCGTAATGGTCGACAAGCCCTTCTTGCGTGCATTTGTTGTAGTACGGCGTGACGACCAAAAGTCCGTCCGCGCCGAGATTTTGCGCCATACGGCAAGTTTCGATTGCGTGGCGCGTGCTGTTCGAGCCTGCGCCGACTATGACGGGAACTCGACCTCGCGTCTGCTTTATGCAAACTTCGACCACTTGCTTCTTTTCTTCTTCGGACAGCGTTGCGGGCTCGCCCGTAGTGCCGAGCGCGACGAGAGCGTCCACGCCGCTTGCGATTTGTCGTTCCACGATTTCGCAAAGAGCCTTCACGTCCACTTTGTCATCTTTTGTGAAAGGGGTGATGAGCGCGGTGGCTGTGCCTCTGAAAATCATTTATTTCGTTATGCCTCCATAGCGTTTTTTATGAGCAATTCCACAATCTGAACGGCGTTGGTTGCCGCTCCTTTTCTTATGTTGTCGGCAACCACCCAAAGGTTTGCGCCGCTTTCCACGCTGTCGTCGAGGCGGATTCTTCCCACGAACACTTCGTCGCGATTTTCGGCGTCGAGAGGGGTGGGATAGACGTTGTGTTTCGTGTCGTCCATAACCACGATTCCCTCGAAGTTTTCAAGCGCGTTTACGACGTCGTCACGAGTGCATTTTTGCACGAACTCGACGTTTATCGACTCACTATGACCGTAGAACACCGGAACGCGTACGGTTGTCGCAGTTACGCGCAATGACGAATCGTGCAGAATTTTCCTCGTTTCGACAATCATTTTCCATTCCTCTTTGGTGTATCCGTCGTCCATAAACACATCGATGTGCGGAAGCATATTGAACGCTATGGGGCGAGGGAATTTCTTGGGCGGCACGCCGTTTATTCCGTCTTTTAAGTCGTTAAAGCCCGCAACGCCCGCGCCCGATACGGCTTGATATGTCGAATACACGATTCTTTTTATGCCGAATCTGTCTTTGAGCGGCTTTAGCGCGACGACTGCCTGAATCGTGGAACAGTTGGGGTTTGCGATTATGCCTTTGTTCCACTTCACATCTTCGGGATTGACTTCGGGAACGACCAAAGGTACGTCGTCGTACATACGCCATTGCGACGAGTTGTCAACGACGATTGCGCCCGCTTTCACAAATAACGGCGCAAATTCTTTCGATACGCCCGCGCCTGCCGAAAACAGCGCAAAATCGATTTTCCCGTCGAGTGCGCTCACGTTCCGGCTCGTCAATTCGATGACGGTGTGTTCTTTTCCCGCAAAGTTAATTTTCTTGCCTGCGCTTTTTGCGGACGCGAAAAGATAGTAGTTTTCGACGGGAAGATTCCTTTCTTCGAGAACTTCGAGAAACTTTCCGCCCACCATACCCGTTGCGCCGACAACGGCAACGTTAAATTTTTTCATACTGCCTCCTAACCCTTATGTAGCAAATTTAACACCGCCGCGACATTATGTCAATCAAAAGCGATTCCACAAAACGTCTATACGACATATATATGCGCGCGCCCGCTTTGCCGTGCGTTTTAAGCGACAAATATATTTGTGCTTTTCGTTTGATATTTGCGTTTATATAATGTATAATCTATTTATCTATATAGTTTTGCAGGAGAGTATATGGCAAACAACAATCCCAACTCGGCATACAAGATGCCCAAAAAGCCTAAAAAACTTTTGCTCGGCAAACTCTTTACGGACGCAGCCGTTCGCAAAGAACCCGAAGAACCTCAAAAAATACTCGTGGCAGGACTCGCAGAGGCGCGCCCCGTCAAAGAATACCCCGATTCGTTTATGGCAAGAGCCGCCGCGGTTATGCGCGGCGAGTTCGCAACGCTTTTCAAAGCGACGCTTTTCTTTTTGATATTCACCGTTCCGTTTATCGTGATTTTCGCGTGGTTTTCGGGTTATTTCGAGAACCTCACGATTGGCGGCACGTACAACTTTATGGGTGACATCGGCGTAGGCTTCCCCGGCGGCGGCGATAGTATCGCGGTGAGCGTCGGAAGCCTCTATCGCAACGTCAAAATGCCCGTTATGGCAATGTACGGCGCGTGCTTCCTTTTCGGCTCGCTCGGACTTTCAGGGTTGTTCTACTGCGCAAAACGCAGTTTCTATCAGGACTACTATAAGAATTGGGCAAGAACCTACTGGATGGGCTTTGCCAAATACTGGTGGAAGTTCCTCTTGGCAGGTCTTATGATGGTGGTTGTCGCACTCGGTATGGTCGAGTCGCTTATGTATCTTTTGGAACAACAGGCACTCGGAACGGCGGGCGCGGGCGCGTATTGCGCGGTCGTGTTCAGTTTCGTCATCGGCGCGCCGCTTCTTCTCATACCCGTAGTTATGATGGGACTTTTCACGTCCTACGAACTCACTTTCGGTCAATGCTTCAAAAACGCTATCGTGCTTATAGCAAACAACCTTTTGAGCATACCGTGCGTCGCAATCCTTTCCGCGCTTCCGCTCGGACTTTGCGCCGTAAATAACCTCTTGGGCATAATCGTCTACATCGCTATGGCTTTGGTCGGCACGACGTTTATGGCTCTTTGCTGGATTGCGGTCGCTTCGAGAGGTATGGTCAAGTGCCACAATCTTAAAGCGGACGAGCAAAAAGTTCAGATTGCGGAACAAAGAAAAGCAGCAAAACAAAATCCGTATGCGAACGGGTCGATTCAAGGTGCGCAAAAGAAGAAAGCAAAACAAGCCGTGCCTTTCCAGAATCCTAAGAAGAAAAAGAAAAAATAATGGCGCAAATTATAGGGTTTAATCTTTCAAAAGAGGATTATCTCAACCTTGCCGAAACCGCTTTCAAAAACGGAGAAACAGAAAAAAGCATAACTAATCTCGACAAGGCTCTCGCAATAGACGAACGCTTCGTTGAAGCGTCTCTTGCGCTTGCCGGCGTTTACGCGTCGCTCGGCGCGTGGGAAATCTCGAATGCGACTCTCTACAAGGCACTCGCAAAACATCCGTGTGCCGATGATAGGGATCGCATTTTTTATCAACTCGCAATGAATTTCCTCGATGTAAATCTGCCCGACGTTGCCGAATACTATCTTCGCGACATCGCCGACGCGTACGACTTGCAACTGCCCGAAGATATGGGAAGTATGGGCGGCGAGCCGCAAGACGAGGGATTCAGGGTGGTTTACCCCAAAGGCGAGGATTATTACGAAATGCTCATAAGCAAGGCATACGAACTCGTAAGAGAGCGCAAACTCGACGAGGCAATCGCCCTTATGGACGAAATCGACCCCCGCTCAAAATCCAAAGCCGCCGCAAATCATATCGTGCTCGTGTGCCTTATGATGAAAAACGACATAGATTCCGTCATCGCGAACGCGCAAAAAATGCTCGCAGAGGACGGGGATAATCTTGCCGTCAAATGCACTCTCGCAACGGCGTTTTTGATGGAAAACAAAATGGCGGAAGCCTACGCCGTACTCGACCAGATTCTCGAAAAGGATTACACGAATATGGAAGAAATCCTTATGATTCTGCCCATACTCGTAAATATGGAAATGCACTCGCAAGTGGTCAAATACACGCGCAGAGTGCTTGAAAAACTCGACCTTCAACCCAACACGATGATTTGGCTTTCCCAAGCGCTTTACAACCTCAATCAAAAAGAGGAAGCGCGCAAGGTTATGCTCAAAGTGCGCACGATTTTCGGCGAATATTCGCCTGCGGACTACTTTTTGCAACTCTACAAGCAAAATCCCGACAAGGTTGCGTATTCGATGAACCTTCCTTACGTCGAAAAAATCGCCAGATACAAGGATTTGGACAAATTCTTGAAGATGTCGCCGTTTGAGTTGCAACTCGTCATATTCGACCACGACGAGCAAAGCGCGCATATGAAAAAACTCATCGAATGGGCGTTTTCCGACGACAACGAGAACCTCAAACTTCTGCTCGTTGACAAACTCGCGCTCGTAAATTCGCCGTGGGTGAGCGATTTTTTGAGAAGACAACTCATATCGACGGATTTGTCTTTCGATTTGATGTCGAGGCTTTTGTTCTGCCTCGTGCAAGAGAATACGGTCAGATTCAGATTCGACGTCGTGGCGCAGGACAGATTCAAGAGCATAGATATGGTGTTTCCGAACGCCTTCCACAAACTCGGCGGAATTTTGCACGGCGCGGTGGCGTATTGCGTGTCCGACATCGTCTTTACCGACGAAGAACCGAATATGTACCTCGCAACTCTCACCAACATAGTCAATTCTATCGTGACTTTGGACGAGAACGGCAAACTCAAATATTCAAAACCCGCGTATAAGAGAATATCCTCTATGCGCAGCGTGCGCACCCTCATAGGCGTGTTGCTCTGCAAGGTCTACGAGTGCGACGCCGACGATATGCGCGAGCAAACCATCGAACGCTACAACCTCAATGAAAAAACGTTTGACAAATACTACAAGATGATTTTCGGAGAAGACGATGCAAGAGAATAACCAAACTTCCGACGTGAAAACCAAGCAGGAAATGCTCGAAAAACTCGACGTTCTTTTGAACGAGGATTTGCCCTATCACCAAAGGCTCGAAGCGTACGAATACCTTTTGGAAGACTGCGAGCCGATTCTCGAAGATATGATTGACAAAATCTACACCCTCGACGGCGAAACGGGCAAAATGCTTATGGAAATCCTTGCCGAATACAAGGGCAACAAAGCCATATTTATGGGGCTCGTGAGTTATCTTTACAAGGGCGAGGACGTTGCGCTTTTTGCAAGGCTGATAGGCGCGTACGGCGACGAGCAGGGTATAGAAGTGCTCAAAACTTTCTGCGAGAATTATGAGCCGAATTACAACGAGTATATGGAACTTCGCAATGCAATTGAGGAACTGGGCGGCGACTTCGATTTAAAGCAGGATTTTTCCGACGACCCGTTCTATCGCTTCCTCAAAGGACTCGACGAAGTGGACGACGAAAGCAGACAATCGCCTTTTGAGGACTATTTCAAGCAAAATCACGAACATTCTCACGATGACGACGAATGTGACGACGATTGCGATTGTGAAGAGGATGACTGTGATTGCGGCTATGACGAATGTCACTGCCACGACGAAGGTGATTGCGACGACGATTGCCATTGCCATCATCACGATTGTAATGACGGCGATTGCCATTGCCACGAATAAGTTAAATTATAGCATCAGATTGCAGGCACGCTTTCGGGCGTGCTTTTCTTTTTCCTTTCTTTCTTGACTTTGCCATGACGGTTTGCGCCGTTTTTCTTCTTGTTTCTGATGTCGATTATTGCGTTGACAATCAAACGAATCACGACGATTGCAAACAGGATTACGCCAAGAACGCTGTTGACGGGATATAGCGTATCGACGATGTTGTCGAAGCCGAAGAAACTCAAAGGATAGGCAATCAAAAGGCAGAAGAACACCACGAATGCCTTGTGTTTTTCGTCGCCGAAAGCGGACAGTTTTTTCGTGTGCGAGAGAAACAGCGACGTTCTGTCGCTCACGATTTTCAGCGACGAAACGAGGGTCGTGAAGATTGCGCCCGCAATCAAAACGCCGCAGGTAAATTTGAGGCGCAAACGCTCGGAAACCGCAAGAGTGGGCATTAAACTGTCGTTTGTGTCGGATAAAACCACTGTTTGTAACATATAGAGCATTCCGAACAGAAATGCACATATCATAAGACAACTTGCGAAAATTTCTTTGTAACTAAGGTTTTCGCCTTCTTCTGAAATTATGACGCCGCCCAAAAGCACGTCGAGTCCGCTGTACAAAATAGGCTTCGATAAAGAGAACGCCAAAGAGTGCGACGGGGTGGGAAGTTTGAAAAACACGAGCGCGATGCAAAGCACGATGAGGGGTACGACAACGCTGTTCAGCAAGCGGATTTTTTCGATGCCCAGCACGACCACCACGCCTCCGAGAATTGTCATCGCAAGCCCAAGCGCAAGCGGTATGCCCGTCATAGATTGCATAATGTAATCGCCGCCTGCGAGCATAGCGCATAGCGACACGCTTGCGGCAAAGAAAATGCCGAGATGAACGATTTTGCCTTTGGGCATAAGACCTTTTTTGCCCGCAATGAGAAAGATTGCGCACAAAAGCGACATAAAAACCGAGGAAATCGCAACGTTGAGAGGGGAAGCGTCGCCGAAAAACAAGGCAATCTCGCGCCCCGAAGAGAACCCCGCGCCGATTGCCGTTCCGATGTATAATGCGGCTGTTTTGAATGCTTTTTTCACGATAAAAGCATATTTTTACGAAAGAAAATTTATGATAACAACCGAATAATTGCCGCAAAAATAATCAATTTTTGCTATATGGGTTTTGAAAAAATCTGCGGATTTTTCCGCAGATTTTGCTGTATTTTTCGTTGTAAAAGTATCGAAAATCAGGCATAATTTTATTTGATTTTCGCAACGCCGCTTGCGATTGCGGCTTGCTTTACGGCATTTGCAACCGTTCCTACGACGCGTTTGTCGAAAGGTTCGGGAATAATGTTGTTTTCGCTCGGATTTTCGACGAGGGAAGCGAGTGCGTCGGAAGCGGCGATTTTCATTGCCTCGTTGATGTCCGTCGCACGCGCGTCGAGTGCGCCGCGGAAAATTCCGGGGAACGCAAGCACGTTGTTGATTTGATTGGGCAAATCGCTTCTGCCCGTGGCGACGATTCTCGCGCCTGCTTCGAGTGCGAGTTTCGGGTCGATTTCGGGGTTCGGATTTGCCATAGCAAACACTATCGGGTCTTTGTTCATAGAGCGCACCATGTCTTGCGAAAGCACGTCTTTCGCGCTCACGCCTATGAATGCGTCCGCACCTTTTACGGCATCTTTCAGTGTGCCTTTGACGTTTCTCGGATTCGTGCGTTTTGCAAGCGAGTTTTGCGCAAAATTGAATCTTTCGCTCTCGTCGATTATGCCGAGTCTGTCGCAGACCACGAGGTCTTTTGCGCCGAGCGAAAGCAAAAATTCCGCTATGGCAATGCCTGCGCTTCCTGCGCCGTTTATAACCAAACGGGCGGTTGATATATCCTTTTTGATCACTTTAAGTGCGTTTTTGAGCGCGGCTGCAAGAACGATTGCCGTGCCGTGCTGGTCGTCGTGAAAGACGGGAACGTCGCAAAGTTCTTTGAGTTTGCGTTCGACTTCGAAGCAACGGGGTGCGGATATGTCTTCCAAGTTTATGCCGCCGAAACTTGCGCTTATGTTGTAAACCGTGGATACGATTTCGTCAACGTTTTGCGATTTTATGCAGATGGGAATTGCGTCTATTCCCGCAAATTCGCGGAACAAAACGCACTTGCCCTCCATAACGGGCATCCCCGCTTCGGGGCCTATGTTTCCCAGTCCCAAAACCGCGCTTCCGTCCGTGACGACGGCAACGGTGTTCCATCGCCTCGTGAGCGAGTAGGAAAGTTCCTTGTTTTCTTTTATCGCAAGGCAGGGGGCGGCAACGCCGGGGGTGTAGGCAAGCGACAAATCTTGCTTGTTTTCCACTTTTGCTCTCGACACGACTTCGAGTTTGCCTTTCCACTCGTAATGTTTCTTCAACGATTCTTCGGAATAGTTCATATAAAACCCCGTATGGTTTGATAGCAACAGTTTACATCAAATGCCTTGTATTTGCAAATCAATTAAGGTATAATCGGGATATGAAAACGATAACGTACAATCAAATCGAAAGTGCCGTCGAATCGCTCGTGACGGCGTGCAGCGAAATAACTCCGTCGTGCGTTGCGGCGATGGAAGGCGCGCTCGGAAGAGAAACAGACCCAAACGCCAAAACCGCGATAGGTATGCTTCTTGAAAACGCGGCACTCGCAAAAGCGAAAGGACTTGCCGTTTGTCAAGACACGGGTATGGCGGTGTTTTTCGTCAGACTCGGACAAGACGTGCATATCGAGGGCGGCTTGCTTCGAGACGCAATCGACGACGGCGTGCGCGCGGGCTATGCGAAAAACGGCTATCGCGCGAGCGTACTCGACCCCATTTCGAGAAAGAACACCAAGGACAACACGCCCGCAATCGTGCATATCGAACTTGTGCTCGGCGACAAACTGGAAATAACCTTTTTGCCAAAGGGATTCGGAAGCGAAAATATGTCGCGCTTGTTTATGCTCAAACCCTCGCAAGGCGTTGAGGGGATAAAAGACTGCGTCGTGCAAGCGGTCAAAGAGGCAGGGGCGAATCCTTGTCCGCCCGTAATCGTGGGCGTGGGCATAGGCGGTACGGCGGAAAAGGCTATGTCGGTTGCAAAAGAGCAACTTTTGCGCGAAGTGGGAAAGCCGTCCGACGACGAAACCCTTGCGAGTATGGAAAAGGAACTTTTAGAGCGCATAAACGCTCTTTCGATAGGTGCGCAGGGCTTCGGCGGGAAAACGACCGCGCTTGCCGTGCATATCGGGAAATATCCGACGCATATCGCCGCTTTGCCGGTTGCCATAAACGTGCAATGCAACGCAATGCGCAAATCGAGTGCGGTGCTGTGAGGAAAGTATGGAATACAGGTTGAAAACGCCTCTTGACAAATCGCAAGTCGCAAAATTGAGAGTCGGCGACGTCGTGTATATATCGGGAAAACTGCTCACGGGCAGAGACGCCGCGCACAAGCGCATTTTCGAGGCAATCCGCAACGGACAGAGTTTGCCCGTCGATATAAAAGGACAAGCGATATATTACGTCGGACCGTGCGAGAAAGACGGCAAAGTGCTTTCGGCAGGACCGACCACATCTATGCGTATGGACGCATACGCGCCTTTGTTGTACGACGAAGGCGTTGTTGCGACGATAGGCAAGGGCGACAGAAATTCCGACGTGTATGCCGCCATAAAACGCAACGGCGGCGTGTATCTTGCGGCAATCGGCGGCGCAGGCGCACTCTATGCAAGCAAAATAGAAAATTCAAGAGTGCTTGCATACGAAGATCTCGGCACGGAAGCGGTACACGAGTTCGAGGTGCGGGATTTTCCGTGCGTAGTGGCTATTGATAGTTTGGGAAATAATATCTATAACAAACAAAATTAGTAGCAAAAAGTTTTTTCAAGACAAAACGCCGAAAGTGTTTATTAACTGCGACAGTTAAACGTTGACATTGCATAGCGTCGGTCATAAAATATAAATGTAGCAAATCTATTTCTTGGGTGGGTATATCCCAACCGGTGGTGATGCCGTCTTTGAACGGACAAGTCCAACAGCCCCAACAGCCGATGCGGTGAGATTCCGCAACCGCCTGTAAAGTCAGACTGGGAAGGAATAGCGTGCAGACAAAAGGTCTGTTCGTTCCTTCTCCGTAAAAAACGGAGATTTTTTATGAAGAAAAACGGAAAATTTACTATCAAATTCATCGCATACACGGGTATGATGACCGCAATCGTGTACGTTGCAACGCTCATCGGCGTATCCACGCCGGTTGCAAATTTCAACATCGGCGACAGTGCCATATTGATTGCCGCCGCGCTGTTCAATCCTCTTACGGCAATGATAGCGGGGGGCTTGGGTGCGTTCCTCGCAGACCTTACGACCTACCCCGTGACGATGCTTTACACGCTCGTCATAAAGGCTATCGAAGGCTTGCTTGCGGGTGTTGCGTTCACGCTCATTTACAAGTGGTTTGACAAAAAAGAGACCCCGACAAAGCGCGACGTCGCGCTCAAAATAACCTTTGCGACGATAACCTGCATCGTTTGCACGATGCTTATGGCGGTGGGGTACTACATCTGCAAAGCGTTTATGTACGGCACGCCCGAATCGGCGTTGACATCCTTGCCGAAAAACGTGTTGCAAGCGGTTGCTTCAACGCTTATCGCGGTGCTTGCTTTGTACGCCGCGCGCCTTGAAAAGATACGTCCGAAAACGCAACTAGTTCTCAAAGACAAACCCGTTTCGCAACCAAAAACCGACGTCGTTTCCGACGAAGAAACCGCCGACGAAAAGACGGAAAACGAGGACGAATGACGATTGCGCCTATGGCGCAGTGCCGCTAATACAATGATATCCTCTTCGTGGATGATATCCTCGCACTGCTCGGTTGAAATCCTCGCTTCGTTCGGATGATATCCGCACTGCGTGCAGGTTGCGGAATATCTAAATTATCAATCAACGAAATTTGCTACGAAATGACAAAAACAATGCTTTATGTGTGCAAAATGCGCATATAAAGCATTGTTTTTTACAATATGCGATAGTAAAACGTTGAATTGGTTATGTAAAATTTTCGTTCGTAACCGGATTCATAATAGTGCGCCAAACGGGATTCGTTTTTCCGCTTGCGTGCTGTAAGGCACGCGCCCACCAAGCAGATAATTTGGCGAAACTGCGGTTTGATTTTTTGTCCGTGCTTGAACTGATAGCGCAAATTCTCTGCGCGGTTAGCAGAGCAATAAATCGAGCAAGGCTTTCGGCGATACGCACACTTGCGTGTTGCCGTTGCCTTAGCGATGATTTTTGCTCTTACTCAATTAGATTATCATAAATCAAAGAATACGTCGTCGATGCCTTGTCAACCCAACTCTTGTACAGATACTTTGCAAGTTGGCGGTTGGCAACCACGAGTTTCAATTCCATAAGGGTGGTTATGTCGTTGTTGATGCGCATAATCACGGTGTAAGTGCCGTCGGCATTTTTGGAATAGTCGCAAAAATAGGATTGGCGTTTCTTGAAACGCATACGGTTGTCGCGGGCGTATTGCACGATTTCGTCGCGAATGGACGAGGGAATTTTGGTGAAGAACAGCGAAAGGCAACTCACCCCGTCTTGCGTGATGCCCAGCATATCGCTTTTCGGCACGCGGTAGATGAGGTTGGTGTCCAGAAGTTCGGACAAATACTGCTTGCACTCCATATACGACAGCCAGTTGTTGTCGGACGAGCATATGTCGAGGATTGTCGTTTCGGCAAGGGGAATCGCCATTTTGTCGAACACGAAAAGAATGACAAGTTTTTGAACCTTGCTGTCGAGGGATTGATTCGAGCCGAAACCTTCTTGCAAATATTCCATCGTGTTCCTCAAAAAAAATCAAAAATCCGCTTTTGCCTTGCAAAGAACAGCAATGCGGAAGCGATACGATATATTACATCGTATTTTTGAGGAAAACAAGCGCAAAAGCAAAAAATTTGTCGAAATACAATTTGTTGTAGCAATCAAAGATAAAAAACACAAGTGAACAGCGCCGAAATCGGAAGTTGCAATTTAATATTGACATTGTTTTTGTTTTCGTGTAATATTGTAAATGTATAAGAATTTGCGCACATATGCGCGCGATGAGAGCGCGTACGTGCACACACCAATACCCGAGGTGGATATTATGAGAAATGGCAACAAATCAAGACAATTACTCTCGCTCGCAAGACTCGCTGTGCTTGCGCTTTGCTTCACGCTGGTATTTGCGATTGTGTTGACGAGTTCGACGGATACGCAGTTTGCATTTGCCGCTACGCGCTACAAGGATGCGAAAGACGGCGCTTATACAATAGGCAAAGCGAACCCTATTTCGCCCAATGGCGGCGAAATTACCGCGTCCGATTTCAATATGGGCGATGCCGACAGCGCGGGTTGGAGCGCAACCGTAAGTTATACGAACGTTGTTCCATCAATTAAGAAGGAAAGCATTAATGGAAAAGAAACATACGATGTTGCCAGTAACAATGTCGAGATTTACAAAGAAGACGGCAACACGGAATTGTTTATCGACCAAGGCGATGCAAACAGTTGGGGCGGTGGTGTAAGTAATGCTGCTGCGGCTGCGCAGATGCATATGGTCATCAATTTTTCGCTCGGTTCTTTCATAAACAATATGATCAATTCGGGTCTGGTCACTGTCAAGGCAACCGTCAAAGGCGATTTCAACAGAAACAGCAATGTTGCAAATATGTTTGTAAGCGTCGTTGCGGGAGGAAAGGCACTTACCGGAGAGAAATCATACAATTTGAGAAAAGCAAAAGAAACCGGTGCAAACACGTCGGATGGTTATACATACAATTTCAATAAAGTTCAAGATAATCTTAAGGACTATACGAGCACGGTTGAATTGACCAAAGAACAAAGTAATCTTGCAATTGCATACGGCGGAGGATGGGGCACTCGTATCGGTGGAAAAGAAAGATATGTACACGCATCCAACATATCAATTACGTTCAGCATTACGCCGAATGGCACAAATGATGGTTCTGCACCTATCGTTTCTTCAAAATATGACGGCGTTGCGTCGACGGATGGCATAAACACTTGTGCACCGTACATTGTAAACGCCAACGACGCAAGCAATCAGGCAAAATTCCCTGTTTTTTACGATTCAATCAAAAACAGACTTAAACTCGACTCGGTGACCAACGGAACGGGTACGTTGGCATCCTATACGAACAAGGCTCTCGGCAACGTTCCGGGACTTAGCGGAAAAGGTTATTATAAATTCGCGCAAACCGAGTTTGTCGATACGTTCAACTATACGGAATACGATTCGCTTGAAATGGCGGCTGCCGCTTACGGAAGCAACGCGCCCAAATTTATAGGCATCGGCGATAAAAGCGTGAATATTTCTTCTGACGGCAATTTGACATGGAACGATATGAGCGGCGTCGATTCCCGTGTGTCGGGCATCGCGACGGTCAAAATCGGCAACACGGTGTTCACGATTTCCAATGCGTCCGACATTAACACCGCAAAAGAGATTTTTATCTCGAAAACAGTTGACGAAACTACAACTTCCGTATCCGTCGGTTACGCAATCGTAAAAAAGACCAACAGCGCGAGAGTGGTCGTTTCGGTTTATTTCACAACAAACTGCACTTTGGAAACCGTTGTCACGGACAACGGCAATAAAGCGGTCACAACCACGCTTACCGTTTCGGGTATCGACACCACTGCGCCGAGCGATTCCAACAACTCGGGCACGAATATCTTCCTTGATAATTTTGTAGGCGCAGACGGCGTTTCGGCACTAAGTTGGTTCCGTCAAAACACGATTACGACGGACGCAAACTTCGAGATTAAAGAAGACGAGGCGGATGCAGGTTATTCGCCGTACATTTGGTTCTACACCGTTGACAAAGCGGACAGCATTTCCGCACTCAAAAATAAAAGAGAATTCGCAACTTATGCAGACGTCAAGTCGGCAGGCATATTGCCTATTGCGGCGGGCGAACTCTCGTCGTTCACCTATGACTTTGTAAGAGGGGCGGCTTTGACCGTTGACGGCAAGACGTATCAAGGCAATCCGTCGGATATGGACGCCGCAAAGGGTCACGGATATTACAGATTTACGTTCTATATGTTCGACCTTGCGGGCAACAAGGGCGGCGAAAAGTCTTTCTTTATGAAGGTCGACTATGACAAGCCCGAATATACGCTCGATTTCAAGTATGATAAAGACGGAACGCCCGAGACCATAGAAGCAAGTCAAAACGGCAAATGGGCAACCGGCAACGTAACTCTCAAATTCACGGTTACGGCGGGCGGTTTTTCGGGATTCACGTTTAGATTCGAGGATTCAAGCGGCACGATGCACGCGTTCGTCATCAACGGCGCGGGCGAATACGCAGGCGAAACCTATTCGCCCACGCTTTTGCGATACATGACCGCAAAGGCGACTTCGTCAGTCGAAAACAATACGCATACAATCAATATCAACGGTCAGAATATAACGGTCACATATGGGCAAGTGGACGGCAAGAGTACGTTTACGTTCAGCATACCAAAACCCCAAACGGGTCAATTCTTCTATGAGTGGGTATCGGAATTTTCCGCTTTCGAAGGTCAATACGCAAGCCTCAATGCAATTGACAGCGACGACAATAGCATAGAATATGTCGATGTCAACTGGAGCGGCGGCGTAAAAGTGCTTATCGACGTGGAAGCCCCCATAATGCCGGGATTTAGCGACGAAGAAGGCTTCATCGGCGACTTCGGCAAGAACGGATACGAAATTCCGCAATCGAGAACGTGGTATACGTCCTCGTTTACGCTCGAGGCGTTGCTCGGCTTTTCAGACGCGATTTTGTCAACGGAATATGCAAAGGGGCTCAAAATTCACTACGGCATCAGCGTTGTGAAGAATTCCGATGAGTTGGGCACAATCAGGGATTTGGATATCGCAAATAATTACAAAACGGCAACCGATCCCAAAACTCAATTCGGATTTTTGAGATACATAGTCAAAAACGGCGAGGAACTCGACAGCGGCGGCTCAACCGATTTCACGGCCGACCTTTTGGCGGCGCAAAACGCAGGTATGAGAGTCATCCATATCTGGGCGGAAGACCAAGCGGGCAACTTGTCGGCGGTCAACAAACTCTATGTGTTAGTCGATACGACTTCGTACACCGTTTCCGCATCCGTAAAGAGCAATGCGAAACTCGAAAGCGGTTTTGCAAGCATTTCCGTTACGGACGAGGAAGATACGCCGATTTCAACGATTAAGAGAGGCGAAAAGATCAAATTCAACATATCGCTTGCAAACAGTTACGTTCCGTTCAAATTTGTGCAGAACGGCAACTTGTTGCTTGAAAACTACGGCAAAAATCGCGGCTGGACAAAGCCGAGCGCAAACGCAAACGGCAACCTCATTTCTTTCGATTCATTCGGCAGCGACGGTGCGTCTTCTATAACGCTCACGTTCGACGACGCGGCAAATCTTTCCGATTTGCTCAACGACAGCAATAGGGCGTCTCACGCATTCGAATTGTCGGCAAGAAAAACAGTCACTTACAGCCTTACCAACACCAAAGTCGCGTATACGGCAGAGCCCACCGACGTCGCCAAGTGGATGAGTTTCGGTTACGAACCGTCCAAAAACTCATTTAAATACGACTTCGTTAAGGGTGAAAACGTCGTCGAAACGCCCACCACAGTCGGCGATTATATGGTGAGAATCTACATTCCCAAAGAGGACGAGAGTTTCGTCACCGACGATTTCGCAATGGACGAGGCGGGCAAACAACTTTTCAAAAAGAAAGATTACAGTATCGTGCGAGGCAAAGTCGTCATCACCGCAACAGTCGTGTCGGCTACATACGGCGACAAAGTCCCGTCTAAATTCGATTATAATGTCGAAGGCATCGCCAAAGAAAAGATGGGCGGCGAGGGTATTTCCGTAAACCTCTACATCAGCGGCAACCTCAACTCGCACGGCAACTACGACGTCGGCGCATATCAGATTCTCAATAACGTCAAGTACACCTCGCAAGATGCGCAAGGCAATTCCGTTTCCACCGTCAAAAACTACGACGTCACGTTCGTAAGCGGCGAATACAGTGTTTCAAGACGCAGTGTAACCGTGGACGCGTGGAAAGCAAGCAAGATGTATGGCAATTCCGATCCCGAATTCAGATTCGGCGTAGCACTCTCTCAATTTGCGGGACTTTACGCTACAGAAAACGATATTCTCGACGAAATCTTCGAGGGTTACAGAAAAGACTCGGAAACGACGGCGGACGGATACGCAATCTACTTTGCGGACGGCAGAATCAATCGTAAATCAGGCAACGATGTGGGTGTGTACGCATTCGAAGCGGACGCAAACCTCTTTGACGTCAACAAGAACTACACCGTTCTCGTTCAAACTTCAAAATGGTTCTTCGAAATCGAGAAACGTATCGTCAAACTCGATGTCAGCGGTCAATCGAGCGTGTTCAAGTACGGCACGCCGGTCGATGGCGCACTGCTCGCAACGATTTTCCCGACTTATAAGATTTCGGCAAGCGATATGGCGGTTGCAAGCAACATCGAAGCGTTGTTTGAAAACGGTTTGAAAATCAAACTCGGCACGCTTCTCGACAGCACCGCACAAAGCGGATATTCCGCAACTTACAAGTACTCGATAATCACAGACGGCAATCTCGACGACGGCAACGTCAAAATCGAACTCGACACCAGCGCGGGCACCGATTACATCATCTATATCACAGTACAAAACGCAGTTGTCATCAGAGTCAAAGACGGCGTGAAATTCGAGTTTACCTTCGGTTATCGTTGGAACGAAAATTCGATTAAGTACGACAAGAACAAGTTTGACGTCGAGGGTAACGTTCCCGCGTTCGATTCTGTCGTTTGGACGACGAGCATTGCAAAAGACACCTTGCTCGATGCAGGCAGATACATCGTCAACTTTACGGGAGTAAAACTTTACAACGGAGAAACGGAACTTTCCGACGCGGTGTTCGTTGAACCTGTTTCCGTCACAATCAATCCCGCAAAAGTCGTGGTCAATCCGACGGCTTCGACGATGAGCAAAGTTTACGGCGACAAGGACGACGTTTACGGCATTAGATTTGCAATCGCAACCGTAGACGGTCAAACAATCAGCACGGACGGCAACTATGCAGGCTTTGCATACGCCGACATTCTCGCCGCAATCAAGGGCGCGTACGTCAGAGCGGTTTTCGACAATGCAGGTCAAAGACTCAGTTTTGCAAACAGATACGACGACGCAACCGACTCGAGCAACGTCATTTACGGCACGGACGGCAGATATTATAGTTTTGCCGTCGGCACGGAATTTTACAGCGACAACTCAAACTTCTCGGTTGAGGCGTCTCTCGATCCGAGCGCAAGATTCTCAATCGAGCAAAAGGCGATTGACCTCAACACCAAGTATTTCGTAGGTTTGAGCAAGACGCAAGACGGCAATGCGGACGTTCCGTACGCAAGCAAAAACGTCACGATGTACGACTTGACCTACCTCAAAGTGCTTACAACCGACGAAGTGAATCTCTCTGCAACCGCTTCGTATGCCGAAAAAGAAGTCGGACCGTCACCTATTACGTTCACCAATCTTTCGCTCACGGGCGACAAGGCGCACAACTACAAACTCGGTCAAATCGTCAACGACGGCAAGGATACCGTCCTAAACGGCAATCAAGACGAAGTTACCGCTGACATCGACGCAAATACGGTTGTCAAGATATTCTATATCGACAACGAAAACGTCGGTGAAGTCATCCGCATCTTGGCAGGCAAAATCGCACTCCTAAAGAGCGACGTGACCATCTCCAAGCAATACGACAACACCACAAACCTCACGATAAGCAACGTTTCCATCGCTTCGGGCAATACGACCGATATGCTCAATTCGGCAGAAAAATTCTTGATTGAGGAAGAAAGCAGTGCGTTTGGCGGCGTAAACGTAGGCGACAATTATACGGTGACCGTCACGATATTCTACGTCGGTATGCAAGACTATGTCGTCAACCAAGAAGGCGAATATAATGAAGTCGACGTAGTAATCGTCAAGAACGCGTCTTACAACGGCAAGAGCGGAATCAAGATTACAATCAAAAATGTCAAGTCGCAAATCACAAAACGCCTTATCGACAGAAACAGTTTCGATTCTCTCGACGCAGTCGATCGTGACTACAACGCAACCGACAACGTAGATATGACCTACTCGTTTGCGCAAGGCGCACTTGCAGAGGGCGATACCGCAAAAACCGTCGGTTTGCAACTCAAAGGTTTGTCGGCAGGCAGGGATGCGGGTACGTACAAAGTGACCGTTGACAAAAACGCAACGAGAGTTTTGGACAACAACTACGCGGTCGATGCGGATTCCATCAACAACGCATACAAGAACATCAACGTCGTTATCTCGAGAGCAAGACTCGTTCCCGACGTCACGTTTAACCAAAGAGTGTATTCGGGAAGCAGTGAATTGAACTCTTCCGACTGGACGGCAAAGACCGACGCAAGCGGCAAGGGTGTATTTACGTTTATGCAGTATGCGGACAACCTCGCAAGCGAACTTGCGTTGTTCTCGTACGACCTTAGCAAAGTTTCGTTTACGCTCTCCAAAGAAGGCAAAGCCGACGCAAACGTGCAGGCAAACGGCAAGCACAACGTTATGGTGACCGGTCTTGAAATCGTCTTTAACGGAACGGAAGAACAAAAACAAAAAGCGTTGAAGAATTACAAACTCGAAGGTTCGGTTTACAGCGTCACGGACAAGAAATACAATGAATTTGTCAACCTGACGTTCGGCGAAATCGCAGAATTCGAAATCATCGACGCGCTCGATATGAGCAAAAAGCAAATTCAACTCAAAGTCAATGACTTTGTCGTCAACGACAAGGTTTACGACGGCACGACCGACGTCAATGTCGTCATCAACATCACCGACGGCAGATTGATTGCTCAACACGCCGATTTACTCGAAGTGGTTGCGGCAGGCGCATTTGCAAGAAAGCAAGCGGGCGATAGCATCGCAATCGTGCTTTCGGCGGCAAAACTTCAAGCGAAAGGCACTCTTTCGGGCGAAGAACTCGCAACTGCACTCGAAGCAATCGAAAACTACGAACTTTTGCAATACAAAGGCACGATTACGGGCAATATCAAGGCTCGTCCCTTGCTCGTCAATGCATATCTCGGCGAGAGAGAATACAACGGCGACGAATCCGCAATCAAGAGCGACATCGAGTATACGTTCACCAATATGATTGCAGAGGACGAGAAGTACTACAATATTCAAACCAGAAACAACGCGTACTTCGACGACAGATTCGTCAACGTCAAACGTGACGGAGAAGGCAATCCGATTAAGGAAAACGGTCAATACAACGTCCTCAACAAGCAAGGCACGGCATACAATCTGCGCCTTACGACAATTAAGGAAAAATATACTAACTATACATTAGTATATAGTAGTAAAGAATTGCTTGCCGGCAAGACCGTGCTCGCATACGTTGCGGACGGCATAGTTTCCTACGGCGCACCCGCAGCGGGAATCGAAGCGGACGAATACTGGTACGCACTCGACACGACCAAGTACTACGTTGCGGCAACCGACGAAAACAGAACCGCATTCGCAGGTCACATCGTCGGCTTCTACAAGCATAACGGCGCAGACGTGCTTATGCTCGAAGGAACTTACGGCAAAGCGAACTATGTCGGCAATGAAGCGGCGAACGGAATCAAATCCTTTGGCGAAACCGCGGACGAAATCAATTATTTGCACGGCGAAGGCAAGATTACTCAAAGATCCGTTTACATCAGAGCGAACGGTATCGAGAAAAACACGACTGCAAAAGCGTTTGAAAAGTACTACGACGGCACGGACAAATTCTTCGGCGTAGGCAAGCACGAAGTCGGCGCGGGCAAGGATTACGACTATCAATACGCGGCAGGCGCGGTTGCAAACGTCATTCTCGGCGACGACGTGACGATTGCGGACGTTTCGGCAAAATTCGACAGCGCATACTCCAATGCCAAGTACGTCGTGTTCACGGCTTCGGGCATCACGGGCAAAGACGCTTATAACTACACAATCGAAGGCAAGACCGTCAGCACGGTCAACCTCGAAGGCAGAATCAAGCAAAGAATCGTCAACGCGCACCTTGCGGACGAAGTTGCAGACTACGGCATTGCCACCGGCAACTATACGGGCAACGTGACGTACAAGTTCGTCGGCAACGACGGCAACGAATACGACCTTGTCAACGAGTACGCAAACGAGTCGGCATTCTATATGACTCTTGCGGATTATCTTGCGGCAGTCGGACTGGAAAGCGCGGACGCAACGTTGTTTGCAAACAACACTTATTCGCTTGACAACGGCAGATTTGTCAAGGCGGCGGAAGGTGCAATCGGCGAATACATCCGTTTGGGCGGCACCGAAAACGACAGAATTTCGGCACTTCCGCAAGCATACGTTTCGTTTGCTTCCACAAAGCCCGATGCAGGCAGCGTGTCCAAGTCGTACAGATTAAGCACGGCAGGCAACGCAAAGAACTTCAAGTTCAGCCCCGTTTACAGCGACGTTGAAAACGGCACGAGCAAGGTCGAAGTCGCAAAGAAAGACCTCTACGTCGTCACCGTATCCAACGGATACACCGCAAACTACGGTCAATTTATCGACAAGAACGGCAAGTTGCTTGTCAACGTCGAATTCTTGTATCTCGACAAGAACGGCAAAGACGGTATCGTGTCCGGTCAAACCCAACTCACGCTGTTCAAGAAGGGCAACGTAAACTACTATCCCGTCGCGCAACTCGGCGTGTACAATTCCGAAACGGGCGAAGTTACGGCGGCGACCGCAATGTCCAAGACTTCCGACAAACTCGGCGCAAACGAGTACTATGTGTTCTATCTCGTAGCACCCGACGGCGTTGACTATAACGAAGTGGTGAAGAACTACAACATCATTTTGGCGGGCAAGGACAGCGTTTCGCACAAGGACGTCGACGGAAAGTTGAGAACGGTGTTCGATATGTCCGAGCAAGGCGCAACCGTCAAACCGGAAACGGCAACACTTCAAATCGTACTTCCCAAACTCACGGGCGTGAGCGTGGGCAGCGACACCGAAAACAGTTTCACCTACACCTATTCCATTGACAATGACGGTAACGGCATCAACCGCTTGCACGACGTCGTACAAGGCGAACTTTCAACCGACGAAGTCATCTTTGTAGACGACAGCGGCAACGAACTCTATCCCGTCAACTACAAAGAAACGCCGTATAGCGGCACGATTTACGTCAGACGTTACATCAACGCAGACGGCTCGTTTGTAGCACGCAAAGACAAGGACGCAAACGGCTACTACATAGAGTGGAACAGCGGCGACGTCAAGAAGGAAATCAAGATAGAAAAGGCGGAAGTAGGACTCAGGGCGGGAAATGTCAGCGAGTACTACAACGGCAAGGCTCACGCATACGTCAATGACAACAACCGTGCGGACAGAATCTCGTACAACATGCTCACCGGCGGCAAAACAACCACTCTCACCGACGACGACTACGAGCTAAGCTATCAAGTTTTCGATGGCAAAAACTACGTCGACGTTTCGCAGAATGACATTGTCGATGCAGGCAAGTACAGAGTGACGGTCAAACTTACCGACAACTTCCTCAAAGGCACGATAGGAAGCAACTACAAGCAATCCACCTCGATTGCGGAATTCCAAGTGCTCAGAGCAATCGTCGAAGTGGAACTCAAACAAGGCAACTTCGCAAAATCGGAAGAATACGTTGACGGTTCAACCGTGTTGAAACTTACGGGCGAATACGCCGAAGGAAAGAAGTATTCAATCGACTACACCGTCAAGATGAACGCGGCAAGCAACGACCCCGAAATCGCAATCGAAAAGGGCGACACCAAACTCGTCGGTCTTGAAAATATCGCAAGCGCGGGCAAGTACTCGTTCGCAGTGGTCATCAGCGGCGATTACGACGCAAACAACTACGTGTTCCTCACAAGCACCGGCGTTCTCGAACTTACGACCAAGAATCTTGCCACGGCAGGCGGCTCGTCCATCACCATCAACGACGGTAAGGGAGTCGTCGCAAACAGACTCGAAGTCAAGGAAATCAAGACGGAAAACGCTCTTGCAAGCGATATGTCTTATCTCAAAGCGGTCGAGCAATACGTTGCGGCTATGAGCAGAAAAGCGGGCGTCGAAGACGCAAGAGTCGCGGCAGTGCTCAGAGTCAACCTCTATCTCGACGAATCACTCGTGACGTACACGGGAAGCAACACGACGATAACAGTCGAATTGCCTCAAAGCGTGAAGAATCTTGACGGAATGGCAGTCTATTACGTCAACTCAAACGGCGGACTTACAAGACTCACCGACTACACGGTCGAGGACGGCAAACTCACTTACACGACTGACTACATCAACGGAATCGTGTTCGTGGACGTCAATCCGCAAGGACTCGAAGCGTGGAAGATTTACGTCATAGTAGGCGCGTGCGTTTTGTTTGCACTCATTGTGATTGCGACGGTCGTCACGATTGTGGTGAAGAAATCCAAACTTAAAAAGATTGCATAAAGCAAAAATCATCGCAGAGGGGCAACGGCAATGCGCATTCCGTGCATTGCCGTTGCCTCGCTTGATTTATTGCTTTGCTAACTGCGCAGAGAATTTGCGCTATCAGTTCGGGCACGGATAAAAACTCACGCCGCAATTTCGCCAAATTATCTGCTTGGTGGCGTGCCGTGCGGCACGCTTTTTTATGGCGCACTGCAGTGCGCCGCTTTTACAAGTAATAATTAATAATTAATAATTAATAATTAATAATTGCGGGTGGGGCGTTGCCCCACACCCGAAATGAACGCTAATTCGTAGCCTACTTATAAACGGAATGTGCCAATTCGCAGACGGAACACGAGCCGCAAGGCGGCGAGAAAGCGAGCGTCGAGCTTGACGGATAGTACAAGAGAACGGGCGAGTGTGGATTTTTTCGCCCGTGAACGAGTGATATAACAAGAGGTCGATACCGTTTTATGCGAGCACCGAGTGTTGCCCCACGCAGAGCGGACGCCGTGGGTTCCCTCAAATTTATGCAGAGGGGGAACGGCGGTGGGGGAAACACGTGAGGAAGGGGGAAGATTGAATTAATAAGGCACACCCGAACACCCTAAATATAAATATTACTATTTATAATATAACGTTGATTTCATTAAATCCTTTTTTAATAAACCGCCTTTTAATTTTAGACTTGAAATAACAAATTTCGAGTGTTATAATATCATATAAGTATATAATAATATGGTGATTGTTATGACAAAAGTTGCTGTCGGTTGCGATCACGGCGGATTCATCCTCAAAGAAGCCGTCGTAGACGAACTGAAAAAACTCGGTGCGGAAGTCGTTGATTTCGGTTGTTTTTCAACCGAGTCGGTCGATTATCCCGAATATGGACTCAAAGTAGCAAACGCCGTCGCTCAACAAAGGTGCGACCTCGGCGTTGTTATGTGCGGCACGGGTATAGGCATTTCCATTGCGGCAAACAAGGTCAAAGGCATACGCTGTGCCGTTTGCACAAACACGTTTATGGCGGAAATGACGAGAAGACACAACAACGCCAACGTAATCGCGCTCGGCGGACGCGTCATCACGCCCGACGAGGCAAGAGAGATTGTCAAGTCTTGGTATACCGCAACGTACGAGGGCGGCAGACATCAAAGACGTTTGGATATGATTTCCGACATCGAAAACGGACGGTGAAATATGATTGACGATGTTTTGAAAGAGATAAGAGAAGCCGAAGCAAACGCGGACGAAATCGTGCAAGAGGCGCAAAATAAGGCGAAGCAAATCGTGCAACAAGCCGAAATAGACGCCGAAAAGCAGAAAAAAGCAACCGTTTTGCAATGTCGCGACGACAGACGCGTCGCGCTTGACATAGCAGATAAGGAAGCGCAGAAAAAGCGCGATGAAATTCTCAAAAAAGGACAAAAATCCGCCGACGAACTCGTAAACGAACACAACCTCGTTGCAAGCGAAAAAGCAAACGAACTCGCCGCGTCGCTTGTGGAAAAATACTGCGGCACAAACGATACAATCGAAGAATAAGACTTTTTGACGGCACACTATGATTGTTGAGATGAAAAAACTGGTGCTCGTCGCGCACAAGAGCGACAGGCACAAATTGTTCAAGGCACTTCAGCGCACCAGAAACGTTGAGATTGCAAAAACGCACGATATCGACGATACCGTGCGCCTTGACAATTCCGCTTCCTGCGAGCACGCAAAAGCACAAATCGCAAGGATAGAGTTTGCGTTCTCGTATTTGAGAGATCAACGAAAAGTTGCCGAAAAGTTCGCCAAAGAAACCGAAAAGAGCGAACACCCGTACATTTTCACCCCCATCAAAACCCCGCCTCTTTCGCAAATCGAAAGAATGAGTTTTGACGACTTCGACCTTATCGACTCGAAAGAAGTCGAACTTATGGCAAACGTTGCCGACATCGAAGAAATCAATTTAAGACAGAAAGAAATCGCTGCGCAAAAGGCGAGCATAAAGGAAGAAATCGAGGCGCACAGAGTGTATATATCTTTGCGCAAACCATATTCGTTCTACAAAAACGGTGAAAAAACCACCGTATTTTTGGGCTGTATTCCCACACAAAATACGCTTGCGCTTCAAAAGTATCAGGACGAAAACGACGGCGTTTACGTCGAGTTTTTGAAGCAGGGCAAAGTGCAACCTATCGTTGCTATTGCGCTCAACGAGGACGCCGACGCACTTTCCTACGAGTTGCAATCTCTCGAATTTTCGCGCGCGTCCGTCAACAACGACAATACGCCTATCGAGAATATGAATATTCTCAAAGAGAGGCTTGCAAGGCTTGAAGAAGAAACGTTTGAACTTACGACTCGTGCTCTCGTGAAAGAGATGTATATTGCCGACCTGAAAACGCTTTACGACTACTATCTCGTTCAAATCGACAAGTTTTCCGCTCTCGACGGTTTTGCCGCGACGAAACGCAGTTTTGTTATGGAAGCGTGGTATCCCGCCGAGTTCGAGGACGACCTCAAAAAACTTCTCGACGAGATGGGCGACACCGTAGTTTACGAGTTTTCAAATCCCAAAGAGGACGAAATCGTCCCGACCTACGTCAGAAACAGCAAAATAGTCGAGCCGTATCAGGACATAACCAATATGTACAGCGCGCCCAACTATTTTTCCGACCTCGACCCCAACCCCGTGATGTCGTTCTTCTACTTCTTGCTTTTCGGAATGATGATTGCGGACGCGGCATACGGTATACTGCTCGCGCTGGGCGGATTTATCGCGTACGCGGTGAAAAAGCCCGTCCCCGGCAAGGGAAGATTGCTTCTTATTGTGGGTATGGGCGGCATATCCACAATCGTATGGGGCGCGATTTTCGGCGGTTGGTTCGGACTCGACATCTCAAACACGTTCCTTGCGAAATTGCAACTGGTTCAACCTCTCGAAGGCAACGGACCGCTGTATTTGCTGGGAATATCCTTTGCGCTCGGCTTCGTGCATATTGCAGTCGGCATGCTTCTCAACGCAATCAATCTCATACGAAAAAAACGCCCCCTCGACGCATTTTTCGAGGTCGGAACGTGGTATATGATTTTTGCGGGCATAATTATGCTTGCGCTCTCGCTGTTGTTCTTCAAGCAAATCACCGCTCTCAAATGGACGGCTATAGGTTTTATGGCAGGCGGCGCGTTTTTGCTCGTTCTCGGCAATACGAGAGGCAAAAAAGGCGTGAAAAAAGTGACGTCATTCCTCACGGGATTCGGCAAACTTTACGACGGCGTAAACATCCTTTCGGACATACTCTCGTACGCGCGTTTGTTCGGTTTGGGACTTTCGGGCAGCGTGGTCGCGCTCGTCGTCAATCAGATTTGCTCGGTCGTGCTCGGCTTGTTCCCGGCAAACCTCATTGCGATAGGATACGTCCTTTGCGTGCCTATCTTCCTTGTGGGACACGTCTTTAACATCGGCATATCCACGCTCGGCGCATACGTTCATAATTGCAGATTGCAATACATCGAATTTTTCGGAAAATTCTACGAAGGCTGCGGACACGTTTTCGTGCCTTTCGGAACAAAAACAAAATACACATACTTGGAAAAGTAGGAGGTAGTTATATGGGTAATTTCACACTTGGGACTTTGATAGCCCTCATCGGCGCGGTGTTTGCGGCAGCAATGGCAGGCATCGGTTCGGCAATCGGCGTCGGCACGGCAGGTAAAGCGGCGGCAGGCGTAACGAGCGAGGATCCCGACAAGTTTTCCAAATGTTTGGTCTTGCAACTTTTGCCGGGTACGCAAGGCATCTACGGCTTGCTCGTAGCGTTCTTGGTGTTCGTCAAAATCGACCTTTTCGGCTCGGTTGCAAGACTTTCCGTCACGGGCGGACTCGGTTTGATGGTGGCTTGCCTTCCGATGGCAATCGTCGGCTTTTTGAGCGCGCTCTATCAATCCAAAGTCGCTTGCAGCGGTATCGCACTCGTTGCAAAACGTCCCGAAGAAAGCGGCAAGGCAATCATTTTGACGGTTATGGTCGAAACCTACGCCGTTCTTGCGCTTTTGGTATCTCTTCTCGGCGTTATGATGCCCGCAACCGAATCCCTTCTCGAAACGGCGGCAAGTGCGGCGTTCATCGCATAATAAAAACCTATGAGCAAAGAAGCAATCGTTGAAAAAATCATATCCGACGCGCATCTCAAAGCCGATTCGATAGTCGCAGAGGCAAACGCCAAAGCGGACGAAATCATCGCAAAAGCGGCAGAAGAATGTAAGGAATATCTGTATTCGACAAAATCCGAAACGGACAGAATGGTGTCCGACGTAGACGCGCGCTCTAAAACCGTTGCCGAACTCGACGCAAAAAAACTCACTCTCGCCGCAAAGACGAAAGTGCTTGATGTCGTGTACGAGCGCGTTCTCGAAAACTTGCGAAATCTCGACGAAAAGACTTATTCCGACCTTATTTTTGCAATGCTCGACAACGCAAAAGACGGTGATGCGGTGACTATATCTCAAAGAGAAAAGGACATCGTTACAGAGGCTACACTTGCGGAATTTGCAAAAAAGAAGGGGATAAACCTCACGCTTTCGGACAAATTCGGCGATTTTGACGGCGGATTGATTTTGAGCGAGAACGGCGTTGACAAAAACTTCACTTTCGAAGTCGAAGTCGCCCTTCTCAAAGAACAAACGGAAGCAAAGACGGCAAAGGAAATTTTCGGCTGATATGTCATACAAATTTTTGTACCAAAACGCCCAAATAAAGAGCAGAGAAAGCAAACTTCTCACCGCGCAAGCGGTGCAGAGGCTTTTGGACGTTGCCGACGCAAGGGAAGCGTCAAAGGCTCTTGCGGAACTCGGTTTCGGTACGGACGGCGAAAATTTCGACGTCGTTTTCAAACGCGCGGAAGAAGAAAACATCGCGCTTTTGAAAGAGATGAACGAGGGCGGCGCGCTCGACGCGTTTATCGTGGAAAGCGATTACGTCAACTTCAAAATTTTGCTCAAAGCGTACGTTTCGGGCGCAAAAGCGGAAAGTTTTGCCCCGAACGGACTTTTTGAGGTCGAAACGCTCAAAGAAGCAATCGAATCGGGCGAGATAAGCGCGCTTGCAAAGCAAATGCAGGACATTATCCTCAAAACGCAGGAAGACCTTGCAAGCGGTCAGGTCAAAGCGCATACACTCGACATTGCAGTCGACAAGGCGCAATTTGCCCATCAACTCGAACTTTGCAAAAAGAGCGGCAAGGTCGCAAAGGAATATTTTGAAAAAAGAATAAACTACCTCAATATATCTTCCTTTGAAAGAGCAAGACGGCTCGGACTCGACTTTGCGTTCTTTGCGGATTGCTTTATAGGCGGCGGCACGATTCCGCTTTCAGCGTTTGAAGGACTTTGGGAACTTCACGGCGAAGACTTCCTCAAACCTTTCAAGGAAACGGAATATTTCGAGGACGTAAAGGCACTCGACGAGGGCGGAAAACTCGTGGTGTTCGAGGCAAAAACCGACGACGCGCTTTTGAAAGTATGGAAGCGCGAAAAAGACGATTTGTACTCGATTGCGCCAATCGTCGCGTTTTATATGAGCAGAAAGACCGAAATCAAAATTGCAAAACTTATCGTGGCAGGCGTGAAAAATCACGTCGCGCCTCAAATAATCAAAGAAAGGATGCGTGAACTCTATGCGTGACAATGCAATCGCGGTATGCGGCGACAAAGACAGCGTGCTTGCATTCAAGGCCATCGGTCTTGACGTTTTCCCCGTGGAAGACGAGTATCAGGCAAGAGATACCATTCACGCGCTTGCGAGGAAATACGCCGTCATTTTCGTGACGGAAAAGGTTGCGACGCAAGCGGACGCGCTCATCAATCGCTATAAATCCCGTCCCTATCCCGTCATCGTGCCCATTCCGTCGGCGGAAGGCAATCGGGGCGTGGGACTCGCCGGCATAAAAGCCAACGTCGAAAAGGCGATAGGCGCAGACATTTTATTCGACAAAGAGAACAAATAAGAGGACGAAAATGGAAACTGGAAAAATCGTAAAAGTATCCGGACCGTTGATTGTTGCAGAGGGTATGTCCCAGTGCAAGATGTACGACGTGGTTCACGTTAGCGAAAAGAAACTTATAGGCGAAGTCATCGAACTTCGCGGCGACCGCGCGTCCATACAGGTTTATGAAGAAACGAGCGGATTAGGCCCCGGCGAAAACGTATATTCGACGGGCGCGCCCCTTTCCGTCGAACTCGCCCCCGGACTTATCGAGGGCATTTACGACGGTATTCAAAGACCGCTTGCCAAACTCAGAGATATTGCGGGCGACCGTATCGAAAGAGGCGTATACCTTCCTGCCGTTGACCACCAAAAGAAATGGGCGTTCGAGCCTAAGGCAACCGTCGGCGACGTCGTCGAATGCGGAAGCGTACTCGGCGTAGTGCAAGAAAACGTCCTCGTTGAGCATAAAATTATGGTTCCTTACGGCGTTAAAGGCACGGTTAAGGAAATCAAACAAGGCGAGTTCACCGTTGACGAAACTATTGCCGTCGTGGAAACCGAAAAGGGCGACGTCAACGTGACTATGCTTCAAAAATGGCCCGTCAGAAAGGGCAGACCCTACAAAGAAAAACTTGCTCCGAAAGCACCGCTCGTCACGGGACAAAGAGTCATCGACACGCTTTTCCCGATTGCAAAGGGCGGCGTTGCGGCAGTTCCCGGACCGTTCGGAAGCGGCAAAACCGTCGTTCAGCACCAACTTGCAAAGTGGGCGGACGCGGACATAATCGTATACGTCGGCTGCGGCGAGCGCGGCAACGAAATGACGGACGTTCTCAACGAGTTCCCGACTCTTATCGACCCCAAGAGCGGTCAACCGCTTATGAAGCGCACCGTGCTTATCGCAAACACGTCGGATATGCCCGTTGCGGCGCGCGAAGCGTCAATTTATACAGGTATCACTATTGCGGAATATTTCAGAGATATGGGCTATTCGGTCGCTATTATGGCGGATTCCACCTCTCGTTGGGCGGAAGCACTCAGAGAGATGAGCGGACGTCTTGAAGAAATGCCCGGTGAAGAAGGTTATCCGGCATACCTCAGTTCCCGTCTTGCGGAATTTTACGAAAGAGCGGGTATCGTCAAGGTTTTGGGACAAGAAAACGTCATCGGCTCGATTACGGCAATCGGTGCGGTTTCGCCCCCGGGCGGCGACCTTTCGGAACCCGTATCGCAAGCGACTTTGCGTATCGTCAAAGTGTTCTGGGGACTCAGTGCCTCGCTTGCGTACAAACGTCATTTCCCCGCCGTTGACTGGCTCGCGAGTTATTCGCTTTACGCAGAACGTCTTGGCGAGTGGTACACCGACAACGTCGACGATGAATGGATGAGATTGCGCGCAAAGTGTATGCGTATACTTCAAGAGGAAGCGCAACTCGACGAAATCGTAAGGCTCGTCGGTATGGACGCACTCTCGCCCGAAAACAGACTCACGATGGAAACGGCAAAGTCCATAAGAGAGGACTATTTGCACCAAAACGCTTTCCACGAAGTGGACACGTTCTCGTCGTTGCGCAAGCAGGAATATATGCTTCGCCTCATTCTCGAATTTGACGAGTTGGCAAAGGACGCGCTCGAAAAGAACGTTGACATCGAGGATATTCTCGAACTCGGCGTAAGAGAGCAAATAGGCAGAGCGAAGTATATTCCCGAAAGCGAAATGTCGAAATTCGACGAAATTCTTGCCGAAATCAAGAGCGAAATGCGCGCTCTCATCGACGAAGGAGGCATTTGATGTTAAAAGAATACAACACCATAAGAGAGATTGTCGGCCCGCTTATGCTCGTTGAGGGCGTAGAGGGCGTAAAATATAACGAACTTGTCGAAATCAGACAGGAAAACGGTGAAATCAGAAGCGGCAAGGTGCTTGAAATCAATCGCGACAAGGCACTCGTTCAGTTGTTCGAGGCATCGCAAGGCATCAAAATGGCTTCCGCAAAAGCAAGATTTTTGGGACACGGCATCGAACTCGGCGTAAGCGAAGATATGCTCGGCAGAGTTTTCGACGGTATGGGCAGACCCCGCGACGGCGGCGCACCCATTATTCCCGAAATGAAACTCGACATCAACGGTCAACCGATAAACCCCGTCGCGCGCGACTATCCCAACGAGTTTATTCAAACGGGTATCAGCGCAATCGACGGCTTGAACACGCTCGTCAGAGGTCAAAAACTTCCCGTGTTTTCGATGTCGGGTATGCCTCACGCAGAACTTGCGGCGCAAATCGCAAGACAAGCCAAAGTTTTGGGCAGCGACGCAAAATTCGCGGTCGTGTTCGCGGCAGTCGGTATTACGTTCGAGGAAGCGGACTTCTTCATCAGCGATTTCAGAAAGACGGGCGCAATCGAGCGCGCGGTTATGTTCATAAACCTTGCAAACGACCCCGCCGTCGAGCGTATTTCCACGCCTCGTATGGCGTTGACCGCGGCGGAATACCTTGCGTTTGAAAAGGATATGCACGTTTTGGTCATCACCACCGACATCACCAACTACGCAGAAGCGTTGCGCGAAGTGTCGGCGGCAAGAAAGGAAGTCCCCGGCAGACGCGGCTACCCCGGTTATATGTACACCGACCTTGCGAGTATGTACGAGCGCGCGGGCAGAATCGTCGGAAAGAAAGGCTCTATCACACAGATTCCTATCCTCACGATGCCCGAAGACGACAAAACGCACCCCATTCCCGACCTTACCGGCTACATCACCGAAGGACAAATCATCATTTCGCGCGAATTGTACAAGAAAGGTATCGTTCCGCCCATCGACGTATTGCCGTCGCTCTCTCGTCTTAAAGACAAGGGCATAGGCAAGGGCAAAACGAGAGAAGACCACGCCGACACGATGAACCAACTTTTCAGCGCGTACGCGCAGGGCAAGGAAGCAAAGGAATTGAGTTCCATTCTCGGCGACGCGGCTTTGACCGAAACGGACAAAAAGTACGCAAAATTCGCGGACGAGTTTGAAAAACAATACGTTTCTCAAGGCTTCGACGTCAACCGCGACATCGAAGAAACCCTCGACCTCGGCTGGAAACTTCTCAAAATCCTGCCCAAGAGCGAACTTAAACGTATCCGCGACGAGTATATCGAAAAATACCTCGAAAACGACGAGGAAGAAAACAAGTAATGAGCAAACTCAACGTAAACCCCACAAGAATGGAATTAAGACGACTCAAAAATCGTCTTAAAACCGCAACGAGAGGACACAAACTCTTGAAGGATAAATCTGACGAGATGATTCGTCAGTTTATGCTTTACGTTCGCGAAAACAAGAGATTGAGAGAGGAAGTCGAAGAAGAACTCGGCGATTCGCTCAAATCCTTTATGCTCGCGCGTGCGGTTTCCAGCGACGCCGTGATTGAAGAAGCAATCGCAATGCCGTCGGCAAAGGTTACGCTCGAAACGTCCTCGAAAAACGTTATGAGCGTCAACGTGCCCGTTTTCACCGTCACGGAAGGGGAAAGCAAGGATTTGTATCCGTACTCGTTTGCGAGCGTCACGAGCGAATTGGACAGTTCCATATCCTCGCTCACAAAACTTTTGCCAAAACTCTTGAAACTTGCGGAAGTTGAAAAGACGTGCAATATGCTCGCAGACGAAATCGAGAAGAACAGAAGACGCGTCAACGCGCTCGAATACGTTATGATTCCGCAACTCGAAGAAACCATAAAGTATATCGTTATGAAACTCGACGAGAACGAAAGAGGCGCGACTACTCGACTTATGAAAGTCAAGTCTATGCTCGAACAAAGACAAGAAGAACAATAATTCGTCACTCCGCTTGCAGTTGCAGGCGGTTTGCATTTTGGTATAGACCGCTTTTTAGACAAGGACATAATATGTTATACGAAAATTGTGTTGTAGAAAACGGAACCTTCGACGAGGAACGCGCGTTTTACGGCGCGAGAAACGTCAAGGTTAACAACGTAAAAATAGACGGGCCTGCCGACGGCGAAAGCGCGTTCAAAGAGTGCAGGAACATAGAGTGCAAGGATTGCTTTTTCAATCTTCGCTATCCGTTTTGGCACGACCACAATCTGACGATTGAAGACAGCGAAATGACCCAGTTGTGCCGTGCGTCGCTTTGGTATAGCGAGAATATCAACCTCAAAAACGTCAAAATGCACGGCATAAAGGCACTAAGAGAGTGCAAAAACGTCACGATTGAGGCTTGCGACATCCTTTCGCCCGAGTTCGGTTGGTCGACGCACGGCGTGAATATGTCAAATTCGCACGCCGAAAGCGAGTATTTTATGATGCGCGCAACGTCAATTCGCTTCAAAAACGTGGATTTCAAGGGCAAATACAGTTTTCAGTACATCAAGGACGCCGTGTTCGAGGATTGCAACTTCGACACGAAGGACGCGTTCTGGCACGCCGAAAACGTAACCGTCAGAAACTGCGTCGTCAAGGGAGAATATCTTGCGTGGTACTGCGACAATGTGACGTTTGACCATTGCAAAATCATAGGCACGCAACCGCTTTGCTATTGCAAGAATCTAAAACTCATAGATTGCGAAATGGTAGATTGCGACTTCGCGTTTGAAAGAAGCGACGTCGAAGCGACCGTAACAACGCCCGTTATAAGCGTAAAGAACGTAAAAGACGGCTACGTTATGCTTCCGTCCGTCGGCGAAATCATATGTGAAGGCGACGAATTTAAGGGCGCAGTCGTAGTTCTCGACAAATAAAAACGGTGATTGACGGACGAATCGATTTGCAAAAATCTTTTGTCCGTTTATTTTTTTTGCAAAAAGTTTGTAACCTTTCTTTAAGTCGGGTGTCTTATTAGTGAAAAAACCAAGGAGGCACCCCTTATGAAGAAAAAAATAGCACTCACTTTTGCAATAGTTGCAATCGTATGTTGCGCGGTGATATTCGCCGCTTGCGACAGACAAGAACAAAAAGAACAAGCAAGAAACGCCGAGTTTACGCGCATTGCGCTTCAAACGGTTGGCGTTGAAAATGAAAACGTCGATTATGCCGCCGTCACGCAAAAGGGCGAAGACAGTTTTGTGGTCGAAATCGAAATCAACGGCATAAAATACGACGTTACGATAGGCGCGGACAAAACCGTGAAATCTGTCAAGATAAACGACCGCCAAGTCGAAAAAGACCAAATCCCCGACGCACCGTTTGAAAATAACGAGTATATCGGCAAAGAAGCGGCAAGAAATATTGCGCTTGCCGACGCGGGCGTTGAACTGGGCGACGTCACAAAACTCGAAATCGACTTCGACTTCGACGACGGAAAGTATCTCTACGAAGTAGAGTTCAAAGTCGGAACGACCAAATACGAATACGACATCGAGGCAAAAAGCGGCGAGATTCACAAAAAAGAAGTGAACGACAAAACCGAGTTTGAAAAAGCGCCGGAGGGCGTAAACTTCCAAGGCACGGACGCGGCAATCGCAATCGCAGTCGAAAACGCGCTCAAAGGCTTGCAAAACACCACTCTTACGGTAAACGACGCCACGGTAAAGAAAGCGAAACTCGACTTTGAAAAAGGCTCGTACGTGTACGAAGTCGAATTTATCCTCGACGGCGTAGAATACGACTACGAAATCAACGCTGTGACGGGCGCAATCATCAAGGTTGAAACCGACAAGAAAGAGCAAGTCGATACGACGACCACAATCTCGCAAGACGAGGCAATCAGAATCGCAACCGCTCACGCAGGCGTGAGCAGCCCCGCTCAAATCGAAGCAAAACTTGAAGTCGAACACGGCGTAGTGGTTTGGGATGTAGAATTCAAGTCGGACGGATACGAATACGAATACGAAATAAATGCAAAAACGGGTCAAATTCTTGACTGCGACAAGGAAATAGACGACTGATTTTTATGGATCACGATCTTGTAGAACAACTGTTCAAAAAGTATTACAACGACGTTCTCTTGTACGCAATGTCGCTCACGAGAAACGCTTCCGAAGCCGAAGATTTGGTTTCGGAAGCCTTTTTCAAGGCACTTGCCGCCGTCGACGACGTTAAAAACTTCAAGGCGTGGATATTGAAAGTGTGTCGCAATCTGTTCCTCAACAAGAAGCGTAAATGCTCGAAAATAGTCGAACTCTCCGAAGATATATCGAGCGAGTGCGACGACGTGTTGCAACAAATCGTCAAGGACGAAAACTATCGCGCGCTTTACAACGCAATCGGATTGTTGCCGCAAAACCTCAAAGAAGTCATATTGTTGTTTTACTTCGAGGATATGAGGGTGGAAGCAATATCGCTGATCGTCGGCAAGAGCGAAAGCAACGTCAAGGTTATGCTTTATCGGGGCAGAGAACAAATAAAACAGATTTTGGAGAAGTAATATGGATTTTGAAAATGCATACAAAAAGTACAAAGACGGCGTTGCCACGGATGAAGAAACCGCTTTCGTCGAGCAAGAACTCGAAAAAGCGCGCAAAATGACGGAATTTATCGACGCGTACGAATCTAAAAAAGCCATCAGCGACGACTGCGACGAGGACAAAATCCGTCGTGCGCAGAAAAAATACGCCAAAAAAAATACGCTCAAAATCTTGTTGATTTCGATTGCGGTGCTTTTTGTGTCCGCCGCAATAATCATAAGCGCGGTGTTCGGCACGGCGTTCGGCTCTGCAAACAAAAACCGCAACTATTCCCAAACGCAAGCCGAGCAAATCGCACTTGACTACGTTGCAAGAGAGTACGGCGGAAGTGCGAAAATTGCGGTTGAGAAAAGCGAAAAGAGCATAGAATATTCAAGCGACATCAGACATTCCGTTTACGTTTACGACGTGAAAGTCCGCATAGGATTCTTGACGGAAGTCGAGATAACAATCAATTCAAAGACGGGCGAAGTCGTAAAAGTCGAGATAGATTGAGCGGCGAAACGCATACGAAACAAATTGAAAAAACAAGCAAAAAACACGTTAAAAAACGTGTTTTTTTGTGCGTTTTTTCGCTATTTTTTCAACGTGTTTTATGCCGTTGTCAAGTCAAATCGGCATAATGCCTACGGCGTTTTCCGGTTAAATCGATATAACGTTTGTGGCGTTATTAAGTTAAATTGACATAATGGTTAAAGCGTTTTATGTTGAATCGGCATATGGTTTTTGGTGTTTGGTACACAGAAGACAAGTCGTCAATCGCTCAAAAGTTCGCTTACGCAACCGCAGTAAGTTTGACGATATATGCCCCATTCTTTGCAAAGTTGAATGGAACGAAGATAACCGTCTCTCTTTTTGAAGTCGGACGAGAGATAATTAACGCCGTATTTTTTTGCGACGGTGTTGCCTATCTCGTTTATGAGCGGTGCGTTTTTGTGCGGACTCACCGTCAAAGTGGTGGCAAAAAAGTCGAAAGTTTCGACGTTTTCAAGCATATATTTTGCCGTGTTTTCAAGTCGCAGATTGAAACAAAGACTGCATCTCGCGCCGCCTTCGGGGTCGGATTTATGCCCCTTGACGTAGGAAATATATTCTTGCTCGTCTTGATTTGGCACGACGAGATTTACGCTGTCAAAATGTGAAACGACCTCTTTAAGTGCGTTTTCACGCTTGATAAACTCGTCTTTCGGCAAAATGTTGGGGTTGTAGTAGTAAACGGTTATGTCAAAGTGCGGCGTGAGATATTCGAGCACGCTGCTTGCGCAAGGACCGCAACAGGCGTGCAAAAGCAAGCGAGGTTTTCTCGCCGTTTCTTTTGCAAGTTCGATTTCGTATTCTACAGTGCCGATAAGCGGTTTTTTCATATAACCAGTATATCATATTTTATGCGTTCGATGGCAACTATTTTGTTATTGTTTTATCAAATACGCTGTGTTATAATTCAAAGTGTATTTATGCGCGCACGCACATAGAGGCGCGAAACGGGGGCTATATGGCAAATTGCGTACTGAAAGCCGAAAACATCAAAAAAACGTTCGTTACGGGCGAGGTGGAAACCGAAGTTCTCAAAGGCGTTGACTTTTCGCTTGACGAGGGCGAGTTCGTCGCAATCGTGGGCGAATCGGGAAGCGGCAAATCCACGCTTCTTTATATCCTTGCGGGCATTGACAAGCCGAGCGAGGGCAGAGTGGAACTTTTGGGGCAAGACCTTTGCGCCGCACCCGACGAGGAAATCGCTCGCATGCGCAGACGCGACTTTTCCTTCGTATATCAGTTTGACAATCTCGTGCCGAACCTAACCGTCTACGAAAACGTGACCTTGCCGCTTGTTCTCGACAAGAAAAAGGAAAGCGAATACAAAACGCACGTCGACGAAATTTTGGCGTATCTCGGCGTTGACAAACGCAAAGACGCATATCCGCGTCAACTGTCGGGCGGCGAGCAACAGCGCGTTGCAATCGCAAGAGCTCTTGCGACGAATCCGAAAATCATTTTCCTTGATGAACCGACGGGCAGTCTCGACAAAGAGCGCGGCCGTCAGGTTATGGAACTTTTGAAAGACATCAACAAAAATCGCGGCGTTGCGCTCGTTATGGTTACGCACTCGCCGTCCCACGCCGAGTACGCTTCTCACATAATGAGGATGGACGATGGTCTAATATCGTAACTATTTTCAAAGACGGAACGCGAGCCGCAAGGCGGCGAGGAAACGAACGCCGAGCTTGACGGAAAAGTACAAGCGACTGCGCCGTTTGGGTGCGAAGCTGGCGCACAAAGCGCAGTGGCA